>WNEZ01000061.1_pt1 | contig 89084 bp, 103 predicted proteins | sample 5400521 | NCBI WGS metagenome assembly WNEZ01 (sample SAMN13153339, study PRJNA577476) | soil metagenome | isolation source: 120 cm saprolite under Douglas fir tree site 2 hole 1 replicate 1 | place: USA:California | collected 2015-04-18
ATCTCCTCGCGGCGGAGAGCTGCATCGTAGGACATCGCCAGCATCACTCGATTTCGCAGCGGCTCCTGCTTACAGACCTGAAGAATGTTCTGCCACTCTTCCTCGCTTGGAATCCACGGAAGCCGGTGATGCCGTTGAATTAGGCCCCGCCCGCCTATAAGCGGGCGCAGAGGGTTTCTCGTACAGACACGTTCTTCGACTAGGAAGTCATGAAAGAGGCGAACCACTGTGAGGTGCTGTTGCAGAGTGGCGTTCGCGAGAGTGCTTCTTGCCTCCATCCCCTTTCTCGAAACCCTCGGAACCTCGAGTTGAGTGATGCTCCGAATGTAGGCTCCGATCGTCGGACGAATGACCGAGTGAAACGGGATATTTTCCGTCTCCAGAAAACCGAGATAGCAGTCCAGGTCTCGCCCATAGGCTTCGATCGTGTTCGCGGCTAGACCGCGTGTGGCCTGAAACTTTAGCCACTCCCTTGCGTGGGGATTCTCTGAAACCCTCCGATATCGCTCCCATCGAACTTCACAAATCGAAAACTCCAGGGCCATTGGTTCCTCCATTTTGGGTTCGGCCCCTCGGGGGCCGAACCCAACGATACGTCTGGCGGGAGAACCAGGCCCTATTCCACATAATCAATCACGTCCAACTCATCGGCTTCCTCGGCAAGGACCCGGAGAAGCGGCAGGTCCGCGGCAACGGCGCGAATTTCACCGTGCTGTCCGTCGCGACGCAACAGTCGTGGAAGGGCTCGAACGACGAGTGGCAGGCCAGAACCGAGTGGCACCGCGTCGTAGCGTTCAATCGCCTCGGCGAGTCCATCGCGGAAGCGCTCCACAAGGGCGACCATGTCCTGATTGACGGACAACTCGTCAGCTCGAAATACGAGCGCGAGAACGGCAAGTCCAAGAAAGCGAAGGCTGCGAAATTCGCGATCTTCTGGAGCGTGCGCGCCAACTCCGTGCGTCGGCTCAGCCGCGCCGAGGCGGAAGCGCCAGCAGCGGCGGCCAGTCCTGAGGCGCCATCCGAAGATGCGCCGTTCTAACCAGCGTAAGCGAATGCCCTCCGGCTACCGCCGGAGGGCATTTTTGCTTGTCCTGCTTTCCTGCCAATTCGAAAAAAATCGGCCGCATCCCGTCCGAAGCGCGGACCATACGCTTCCTCCGCGGATTCTGTCTGCGGCCATCAACGGCGGTTCCGTCCCCGCTACCGACGACAACATCTTGCCGCCCTTCAGGGCCTGAGGGCACGTCCCCGCTCTCCCGCAAGAAATTGGTATGCGGCCTGAAGAGAAGGGACGCGCCCGTGACTTCGGGACCGACGTGTCGTTGTCTGCTTTGCCGGATCGAAACGCAACTTACCGCTGAACTTGCTTCCTCGGTCGAAGGTTACGACGCCCTTCGCGGTTCCACCGCAAGCGGCTTGCGCGCGTTTGCTTCGCCATTCCACCTTTTATCCCACCTGAAGGCCACCCAAGCCGGTCCTTCCTCTGATGAGCTGTTTCGCGAATTGCTGGCGGCTCGTGCAGTCGAACCGCAATTTGTCGAGATGCTGATGATTGTGGCTTTTGTTCCCGTGCTTCACGGCACTGTTCGCCGCATCGCAAAACAGCAATTGCACCTCACGCGCGCAGATATTACCCAGCAGGCCTTGAGCGTTTTTCTGCAGGTCTTGCGCTCCGAGCAGATCGAAAAACGTCAATCGCACTTTGCGTTTGCCATTTCTCGTGCCGTGAAGCGCCAACTCTTCGAATGGGCTGGTCGGGAAGGAGCGGTTCATGGACCGGCGCGGGGAGAGGAGGGACAAGCTGCCGTGCAGCTGATCGACGACGAATCCATGGAACGTCACGCAGTGTTGAGGCACTTCCTGCATCGATGCATCGCGAAGGGGTTCCTCGGCGACTCCGAGTTGGACCTTCTGATTCAAATCAAGTTGGACGGAAACAGCGGCGAGGAAATTGCCGAATCGAATTCGACCACGTCCAACGCCGTTCGGCAAAGAATGAAACGTCTTCTCGCGAAACTTCGCAGGCTTGCCGGAAACGGAATGTCTCCGAAATAGGCAGCCAGGCGCCCCGTTCGCGAGAAAACCTGTTTCGGTCTCACGCGACACATTTTTCCTGACTACCACTGAATGGATAGATAGAGGGGAGTTCACGCCGAAAGGGTCATGCGGCGGGAAAGTGCGAGAACACGAGCCGAAATGCTGTTTCGCTTGCCGTCTTGTGCGTCCGCCGCGGCCAAAAGTACCGCTGCGGATGGCGTGAACCTCCCCGGACTTGTGCTCAACCAAACTAGCGAGGATTCCATGAGGAAACGGTACATGAGGCTTTGCAAACTCTATTCCATCGCGCGCGTCGTCGCGATGTCGCTGATCGGGCTTGCGCTTGCGGCTCCCGCATTTGCCCAGGCGAACTCTCCGTGGGAGAACGCCGTCAGCGTCTTACAACAAGCTTTTACGAGCACTATCGCCCGCGGACTGTCCCTCGTCGCCATTGTCGTGTCCGGTCTGACCTTCGCTTTTGGCGAAGGAGGATCAAAGCGCGTGCTCGCTGGCGTGTTGTTCGGCGTCGGCATGGCGATCGCCGCAGTGAAATTCAATGCCCGGCATTTCGGTGTCGAAGAACTCGTTCGGGCGGGAACGCTCGAACGCTGGCTTGCCAACCAACTCGAATCCTACGTCCTGGCCCGCAAAAATATTCTCATCGCCGGCGCCACGGGGTCGGGAAAGACTTCGATGCTCAATGTGCTCGGAAAATTCATTCCCTCCGATGAGCGTGTCGTCCTCATCGAGGACACCTCGGAAATTCACATGGCCCAGGACAACCTTGTCCGTTTCGAGGCGCGGCAACCACAGAATGGCCTCCCTGCAGTCACTATCCGCGACTTGCTCAAAGCATCCCTCAGGCACCGGCCCGACCGAATTATCCTCGGTGAGATACGCGGAGGAGAGGCTTTCGATCTCCTGCAACTTCTCAACACAGGACACTCCGGCAGTCTTTCGACCGTCCATGCCACATCCGGCAGACAGGGACTCGCGCGATTCACAAGTTGTGTCTTGCAGAGCGGCGTGGACCTGCCCTATCGCGCGATCAAAACCAATATCGGTGATTCCGTAAATGTAGTCGTGCACCTTGAACGCCGCCCTGGCCGGCGCTTCGTCTCCGAGGTCGTGGAAATTCACGGCTACGACCCTGATCGTGATGAATACAACTACGGTTTCGTTTTTGATTGTCACAAGGAGCTTCTATGAATTCCGTCGAGACCGCGACAGCCTTTGTCCCATCCGCTTCGGAATACATCCTCGACAACTTCGAGCTGACCGACCGGATTGCCATGCTTGTCCTGAACCGCGACTTCGGGGAAACCATCCAGCGCATCACCAGCGCTCAGAAAGCCGCGAGTCCCGAGTTTCAGGCCTGGCTTCGCTACAAGAACGCGAACGGATCGGACATCTATATAGGGATGAACCCTCTCAAGAAAGATGCCCCGACTCGGACCAAGGAAGAAATCGAATCCATCCGGCACGTTTATCTCGACTTGGATCACTGCGGACCGGAAGCTCTCGCCTCCGTTGAAAACTCGAGCGTCGTCCCGAAACCCAATTATGTGCTGGACAGTTCACCCGGAAAATATCAAGTCGTATGGAAGGTCGAGGGCATGAACCTCGAAGAAGGCGAAAACCTTTTGCGTGCGATGGCGCGTGAGTTCGATGGAGATTCAGCCGCGACCGATGCGACCCGTGTCTTACGCCTTCCCGGTTTTGCCAACAAAAAGTACAACACGGACTTCTATGTCCAAGTCCGCAGAGAGTCGACCGAGACCTACCATCTTCGCGATTTCAAATTGCATATCGATTCCCACGATTCACCTCGCCACCACTACAACAACCGCGTCAAACGCGAGTCCTCTTCGCGCACCACAATCAGCCAGTCCGAACACGACTGGGCTTTCGCCAAACGCGCGCTCGCCGGCGGCGACGATCCGGAATTGGTCGTGCAGCAGATTGCGAATCACAGGGCGACGGACAAGGACGACCCGCTGTATTACGCACGCCTAACCGTTCAAAAGGCGGAAGCCGAAATCGCAAGCACGCAGCAGGGCGGTCGGTCTTCCGAAGGCTCGCAATCGGCACGTAACCGAGAGGAATTCGAACACTAAGCGGACTTCTTTTTCGCGGTTCTTGATCGACTCATGGAGGCACAAATGCTTTCAACAACCCGGACAACTTCTGCCATCGGGGATACCAGTGATAACGGCGCAGACCAGGCAAAGAAACTGGCGGCCAAAGAAGATGCTCCACTGCCCGCGATGCTTGCCTGCTTCATCTTGATGCCCAAGCAAGCGGAATCTCTTCTCGCTGTTTTGAAAGAGCTCGCAAACGGCGCCACGGACATCACGCAACTCTCAACTATGTCGCTTGCGCCGCAAACCACGGATTCAAAGATAGCCATGGAAACCTGGCTCTCCCATGCGGAAGCCGCAAAGCACCTCGGCATTTCGAAAAGCACGCTGTATCACCATGCCGAGCAGGAACGGCTCGAATCGCGGAAGTTTTGCGGACGTCTTGAATATCGAGTCAGCAGTCTCGACAAATTCAAAAACGAACAGCTTCGGCCCTCTCGCCGCTCGCGCGACGGCGCTATAATCGGACCGGCGCTTAGCTCCGGCAAGTGATAGGAGCGCCATTGGGCCTGTACAAAAGAAAAGCAACACGATTCTGGTGGATGAGCTACACGATGAACGGTGAGCAGTATTGCCAATCGACCAAGACGGACAGCAGGGAACTCGCCACGAAAGTGTGGAAGAAACGCGAGAGCGAGATCGTGCTGGGACTGTTCAAGGTCGGATGGGCAGGCGAGCGAATGAGGTTCGAACAGCTAGTGGCTGAATTCGAACGTTCTCATTTCGCTGGCCTCACCGAGAACACCGTGCGAGGTCATCGCGGCTATCTCAAGCATCTGAAAGCATTCTTTGGGGAGAGCAGGTTGGATAGAATCACCGTCGAAATGGTCGAGGAGTATCGCGATCTCCGTCGCCGGCAACCCACGAGACTTAACCCGAATCGGATGATCAAAGGAGCAACGGTAAACCGAGAACTGGAATGTTTGAAGTGTGTTTTGGACCTCGCCGTTAAGCGGAAATACATACCGGAAAATGCCGCTGCGACGGTGAAACACTTCAACGAACTCCGCGACAGACCGATACGAAGAATGCTTACCGTCAAAGAAGAGCAACGCATCTTGGAAGCTGCGCCACCGTATCTCCGGGTGGCCATCATCCTGCTCTCTCAGACGGGCGGACGAACCTACAGCGAGGGGTTCTCGCTGCGTTGGGACCAAGTGGACCTGGACAACAAGCTGATCCGCCTGGGCAACGATGTGAAGACGCCAGGTTCTTCCGAACCTGTTCCCCTTTCCGAATTCGCTTGTGATGTTTTGCGGGCGTGGAACAAGGAACAAGCCGCGAAGAGTCCTTTTGTCTTTCCGAGTCCGCATCGACACGACCAACCAATCTCGACAGTCAAGACCGCATGGAACGGCACACTCCGACGGGCAGGCGTACCGCACTTTCCCATCTACAATCTGCGGCACGTCTTCTGTACTCGTTTGAGTGGAGTCGCGCCGGACGGCGTTGTGCAGCGAGCGATGCGGCACACGAGTCCGGAAACCAAGCGGCACTATCAGTTGGGAATGACCGATCAGGTGCGGCAAGCGATGGAGAAATCCAACAAGAAAGCATACGGCCGAGGAAAATTACTGCATTTTTACTACAGTGGGCCGGATGCGACTAAGGAAGGAGAAACAGTCGTCTGTAAGTAATTGAAGAAGAAGGAGAATTTGGCTCCCCGGGCTAGATTCGAACTAGCAACCCTTCGGTTAACAGCCGGGGCTGCGAAACTCTAAATGCCTTATTCGGTGTCGCTTACGACCGGACCGCGTTAAATCCCGACCCTCAATTGGGCAACTTTGGGCAACCAAATCAGAGAAGAAAGGCGGCGGGATCGAAGAGACACCGCAAGCGAGAGCGAACATCAGGTCCGGCCTCTCGTCGCACCGAACGCTCCAATCCCGTTCATTCACCTCCAGGTGTGCTTCGCTTCCAGAACTCAACCGGAAATAGAGAATCCTGTATTTTGCGTGCCTCCGCGATCTCAACTTCGACTTTGCGTACCTGCTCGATCTGAGCTTGGAGGTCCCTCATCGCTTCGCCACTCGCCAGCCTCTCCAACTGTGCGCGTTCATGTTTGCTGTAAATGTCTGGCCTAATTTTGTGCAGAAGCTTGAACGCGATTTCATCGGCTTGTTCGGTTGTAGTGTTAAGGGCCATCAGGTCAACGAGCGGTGGGCTGAAATTGATCACGTCGTTCTTTTTGACTCCGTGCCAGATGGGAAGAATGACATTTTGCTCTTGGGAATTCTGGCGATTTACAAGCCCTGCGAGTTCCCAATTTGTCCAACGCTTTGCCATGAAATGAGGGCTGATAACCACAATGCCGTATCTCGAATGGGCAAGTCCTTTGTTTATCGACGTACTCAAACTGTCTCCGACTTGAAGCGCGGTCTCTGCATACCAGATCGATAAACCGAGTCGCGTAAGCATCGCCACAAGATTGCGGACGAAGCTGTTCTGGTCCTCAACGGCGTGGGATATGAAGGCGTCCCATTTCTTTTCCTGTTTCTTCATGACACTTGAGCCAATTCTACTCTGGATTGGCGTCGATAGCCGTACCTCTCGTACTCGGAATAATCCTCTTGGACGATTTAGCGCCGGACACCTGGCCCATCGAGAAAACTAAGTTCGAATTCCCCCGCCTTCTGGTTAACAGCCGGGGCTGCGAAACTCTAAATGCCTTATTCGGTGTCGCTTACGACCGGGAACACCTTACATCCCGCCCCTCAGTTGGGCAACTTTGGGCAACCTAGCGCACTCGACGTTGAGTACAGTGTATGGCGAATAAACAGCGAATAGTGGTAGCGTAATTGCGTTATTGACATTCAAGAATCCGGGTGTCTAATGATGAAAAAGGGAGGACAATGCAGAGATCCAAAGGCAAAGCCAAAACCAAGATCGGTGACGTAGTCTACGTCACCGCGAAGATCACGAATGGTATGTTCCCGTCCGAAAAGTACTTCCGCGTTGCAACAAATCCACCAATCGCAGGGTACGTCACTGACAACCAGGTATTCGGCAACAAGGTTAGGGCTATCGTAGCTGAGGTTGTTCAAGACGGATTTATTGTTGCCTTGCCAGGTGAGGCATCTCGCAATAATCTCATCCGGGTCCCACTATCCTTGCTAAGTCAACGTGCCAATGCATGATGCTAGCCCGCCAAGACCTCTTCAGGGCTTGGAGGAGTGGCGAGATACGTTTCGAACCAGATATTTCCCCAGACCAAATTAGCCTTTCCTCGATCGATCTTCGACTAGGTTGTATGTTCACCACACAAAAGGCTCATAAGGGTCTAGTCATCCGCCCCGCACAAGATTTTGATCCAAGCAACTTTGTGAAGAACACTACCTTGCGTTCTGGCGGAATTTTCAGGCTTCGGCCAAAAGAATTCCGCCTCGCACAAACTTTGGAGAAAATTACACTTTCTGCTGGCCTCGCTGCTCACATTCATGGCAGAAGCAGCATGGCCCGGGCCGGACTTGCTGTTCACTCGACCGCGCCCCACATCCACCCTGGGTTTTATGGTCCGATCACGCTAGAGTTGTTTAACTACGGCGAGTGGGAACTAGAATTTTCGGCGGGGAAGGATATAATCTGCCAGCTGATTTTATGGGAGGTGAAGACACCACCTCCAAATTCTCTAGTCGAGAGCTTGAGCAGCTATCGGGGCCAGGAAAAACCATTTCCGAAAAAGAAAAAAACTTGAAAGGACTGAAAACCGATCTTATGTATTTTATCAAGTCTCTGGTGGTCCTTCGGATTAACATGTAGCTCGTGGTACTCTTACAGTTGAATTCCGTGGGTCTCCGATACCGAGTGCTGTCTCCGGTTTTTTCCGCCACCTGATTCAACGGTGGTCGCTACTCACGTCTGGTCTGCCCGCATCACGGGTGTGAGATTCGGAGAGCAATAGTGAGCGTGATTCCGCTGACGATTCAGGGGCCGAGCCCAACAGTTGTTCAGGAACCGGACAAGTTTAACATTGACGGCAGTGCCGTCCTAATTCTGGGACTTGATGTGTTGCAGATCACGGGGGATGGGGATGCGAACATTAGCTATGATCTTCGCGTAGGCAAACAATGTCGCGATCACAGGGGGAAAACTGTTAAAGAGATCCCGGAAAAAGGTTCCGTGACTCTTAATCCCGGGTCGGCACTCATCATCCAAACTGAGGAGTATCTGCACTTGCCGCGGCAGATGTACGGGACAATCGCTCCCAAAGTTTCTCTACTTCAACGTGGCTTATCGACGACGTTTTCAAAAGTGGACCCAGGATATCCCGGCCCGCTTCTGATTACTCTCTTTAACCTGGGAAAGACCACTGTTACTCTTCATCGAGGAGAGTGTTTTTGTGCGCTCACCTTGTACGAGGTACGCCCAGGGGCGCGACTATACAAAAAAGGGGCTAAGCAAATCGAAGCGCCGCCTACCGAACAACCACGAAAAAGTATCCGGGATTGGTTGGAGGTGCATCACATCTTGGTGACAATCGTACTTATAATTTCCACTATCTTGCTTGCGATCGAGCATCTGGTCATTTTCTTGTTGTCTCGGCATCATCCGTGAGGTAAAGCATGGTGACTGCAATTGGACATTTCTGAAAACCAGTACCTAACCGAGCTGTGGGTTTTGAATGTCTGCCCCTCGTGCGGGAAAAGCATTCCCGAAGGCACTCGCGTCGGCAGTGGCCGGAAAAGTGAAGGCGGGTTTTGCAGCCTAGCTTGCTACTCCGATTATTATTCTCTTGAGCTGCAGGAGAGAGCCCGAAAGGTTGCGGCAATTGCAAAACGACACAGCCATTCTTAGGGAGCGTGAGGTCACTCGATGAGTAGTAATGAAGTGAGCTTATTTCCAGAGCTTTCGACAGTTAAGGAACTTGCACATACGACCGGTACTCTGCCCTCGCAGACGATTCGAGAACTCATAAGAATCGGTAGGATTAGTTCGCCCCTAGAAATTGAAGAGGATCAAATTCAGCCGGCGAGCATCGATTTACGGCTCGGCCCCGTGGCCTATCGCGTTCGCGCGAGCTTCCTACCTGGGCGGCATTCAACGGTTGAACGGAAAATCAGGGACTTGCAAATTGTAGAGGTAGACATCACAAAACCCACGGTGTTTGAGAGAGGGTGCGTTTTTATTGTTCCGCTTCTGGAAGAACTATCCCTTCCAGGGGATACGCTAGCCAAAGCGAATCCAAAGAGTACGACGGGGCGGCTGGACATATTCACTCGATTGATTAGCAATTACGGAGCGGAATTCGACTGGGTGCGCAAAGGATATACGGGCAAGCTCTATGCAGAGATCGTTTCTCGTACATTTTCCGTTACAGTGTGCATGGGGACAAAACTAAATCAATTACGCTTCATTCGCGGGAACCCACCCTATACAGACAACATGCTCATGGAGCTGGACGAGAGGGAAACTCTCGTCTATGAAGAGGAAGACAATCCTGCGCAGGCAAACATTGATCGCGGCCTTAGAATCTCCGTCGATCTTGGAGGAAACGGGGATACGGAAGTTGTAGCGCACAGAGCCAAGAAGCACGCACCAGCAATCGATTTGAGCAAGAAAAACTTTTACAAAGAATCAGAGTTTTGGGAGCCAATGTACGCCCCGGAGGCAAGGGGCATAATTCTTGATCCGGGCGACTTCTATCTGTTGGCGTCACGAGAAAAGGTCCGAGTGCCGCCGAACTTAGCGGCGGAGATGGTGCCGTATGACCCCTCTATCGGAGAATTGCGGATTCACTACGCGGGCTTCTTCGATCCAGGTTTCGGATACGGCTTGAGCAATATCCTGGGAACAAAGGCGGTGCTTGAGGTCAGGGCGCACGAAGTTCCTGTTCTGATCGAAGACAGGCAAGTCATCGGTCGGCTCCTCTACAGCCGAATGATGGGAGTTCCGGACAAGGTTTACGGCGTCTCCATCGGTTCCTCATACCAGAAACAAGGTGCAATGCTGAGCAAACAATTCAAGAGACCCGAGTAGCCGTCCCAGCAGCAACAATATAGTGCCAATGCCGCTTAGCCGAAGAATGCCGCAGTACACGGAAGTGGCGTAGCACTGATTCCGACGTGCGATTCCGGTGTAAGATTCAGCGCTCGAACAATGTACGTTACACGGGCGCGTGGCTTCATAGGTATAGTTGTCGCACTCTGTAGTCCGACAGGCCGGTACAGAAAAGGGTGATCGCGGCCTTGGCTCTCGAGGCAAGGTTTGGACGATTCCGAGGAAGAGCCAAATCCACGTTCAGGACAACAATTCGAGGTAGTCGAAATCTGCCGCGTTGTTTTGCAGCACGTCTTGAAGTGCCAATCGCCAATTCTCCTGATAGGCGTTCGTGCCGTCGCTCAGGAATAAACCGCTTTGTTGGATCGTTTGGTGAAGCTGCACAGCATTCTGGAGGAGCTGGGCTGCCGCCTGCGCGGCAGCACGCGCGCCATTGACCTGACTTATTTGCGAAACAACAGATGCGAGGAGAAAAACCAAGTGCTTCCCGGCATCCCATCGAGGCCACGCTAGACCTGCCGCAACCTGGGCTGAGAACGGTGATGCTGTCAAGACTTGCTGACGAATACTCGCGGGCAATTGCGCGGTTTCGTCGGGGTGAACAATTGTCCCCCATAGAGAACTTGAGAAGAATCTTGGAGGAGCATCGCCACCGCCACCTTGCGCAATTGTTGGTTGCCAACGCTCGCGCGTGAATTTCCACAGATTCTGACTATGTCCCAAACCTACACCGGTTGCGCCGAATCCGAAAGAGAGGAGACCTAAAGGACCAGAGTAGGCGTGGAGTACCGGCTTCCCGGTACATGCCAGTGTGAGTCCGGCAGCGCAACACCTCCTCACAGCATCCCGAGAGCTAGGGATGCGTTCGTCTTCGAACTCGAAAGCGAAGTACCAGCCATCGCTGGTCAATGCTGTTGCGTGCGCCAAGGTGGCGGCGATAGTCTGATCAGAGGCCGTGACTGACTGGCCCAAAACAACGGTGGCATAGACGGGTATGTGAAGTTCAGCGCCCACTGCGCGGGCAGCAGTAAACAAACGAGCATTAAGCTGAACAATATCCTGCCTACCCGCCTCGTAAACCACTGCGGGCGAAATAACTGCGTCAGCATGCAGCTCCGCGTTGTCGATTCTCAGTTGGTTCTGAAATTCTAGCATCTGAGTATCTGAGAACTGGTTCAAAGAAGACACGGCTGCACGAAACGTGGAGATCGGGTAGGAGGTGAGCTTCGGATTTACAAAACCAGGAACGTAGAACTGATAATCGATTAACACTTCGGCTCCGAGGCTTCGGTAGCTTTCTGCATAACTGAGCGCTCGCGCTCTACTGAGGTCACGTGGACTTAAGATGACACCCACACCAGATCCGTGTTGCAGTTGTTCCTCGACAAGAATTTGGCTCTTGTCGCCGCACTGGTGCCATGCACCCCGCCGCATCGTTTACGCTCCTATAGTTTCCTGATAATCGTTCCAACCTGAGAAGCGTCCAGTGGCCGCTTGGAGCGGTCCTTCTCCAGGAGCCGTCTCAAGAGTGTCTTCCATCTCGGGTCAAGACCAAGAAAAGAAGCACGAGTCAAGTGCACATTTGATTCGCAAACCGCTTGTCGAAGCTGCGCCCGAGTTGTCATGGAAGGATGATAAAACGGCGGTTCTCCGGTGAGTGCCTCGTAGAGAAGAATTCCAAGAGCGAAGAGGTCCGTTCGGTGGTCTATGTCGTGTTTGGTGCCATCGAACTGCTCGGGGGCGAAGTATTTCGGAGTGCCTATTCCTGCTCCCATGATCGTCAGGGTGAGGTCGGGAAGATTGAGGTGGCGTGCAAGGCCGAAATCGATAAGTACGGGCGTACCGTCTGGCCGAACCCGAACATTCTCCGGCTTAATATCACGGTGCACGATCTCTTTACTTTTCAGGGCCGAGAGGCCATCGCAGAGCGCGGCGAAGAAGGTTGCAGCAGCCTTCAATGTCCAAGGCTTACCAGGTACCAGGATATCTTTTAGGTCTTTTCCGTCGATGAACTCCTCGATTAAGTAGTGTCGCTGAGAGCCCGGCCTCGATGAAAACGTGTACTCTATCAGTTTGACGACGTTTGGGTGGTCGAGGCTCTGCAAGGCTTGAATCTCTCGGTCCAGTCGATCGCGCTCGTAGCCAGGGGATATTATCTTGAGGCAGAGGTCGTGGCCCTGGTGGTCACGAACGTGAAATGCGGCTTTCTGAGCACTCGGCGTCAACGCCCGAACAAAAGTGTATTCCGGAAACGTAGCCGCTGCCTGGGCGACCGGAATGGTGAACAGAGGCATTAGTTAGAAAAGCTCCTCGCAAGTACGGAGGCAAGCTTGTAGTAGTATGTCCAGACAACCGGCTGTCTTCTTCGCGGCTTGCGAAGGATTTGAACTGCCTTTTCCTCCGTGACACCGACAAGCCCGAGCCCCAATTGCCCGAACAACGGCTCAGTTCGAACACGCTCAGCGGTCCGCTGAGGTAAGGCCACGTACGAACGATGCGCAAAGATCCTATTGCGAGCGGCTTGTTCGACCGCTCTTCGCCAATCGGATACTTTCACTTCAATTGTCACTATCTCTGGAAGGATTTGCCTCCATAGTGGGGGCATAACGAATACCTCGTCGGAAACTGAGAGCGCCCGGGCATCAAGCAGAGCCTCTAGCTGCTTTTGAGCTGCTTTCTCCGGTATCTTAAGTCGCTCTGCAATTGTTTCCAGGCGCGCTCGGCCTACGACTCTGAGGTATGCGAGTATCTCGGAATGCGAGATATCAACATGTGCCAATGCAAGTACGTCGCGATGATAGGAAGCCACGACCAAATCGGGTACTCCTGCGCCCAATGGAAGTCCGGCAGCGGTCCAAACGTCAGCATCTGTAGGCGCAATGAAGCTATGAACGCGCTTCTCTACCGTTTCTTGAATAACTGATTCGGGGCCTGGCCGACGCTGACGAAACTGGGTAATTTCAGGGGCGAATAATATTGGCATAGTAGAGAGCATAACATCTTGTTTATTATGAGGTATCGCGGGTTCGAGTAGCTGTGCAAATATTAGACTGTGATCGTGTCCCTAAAGTTAAATAGGTAAGCGACGGATAGAGGACTTGCCCGGAACTCGCGGTACACCGATATGGAACCGCTTTGAGATGTAGTGCGTCACCTGACGCACGTGCGCACAGGCTTCTTCTAAGCCTCCTCTCAGCTACAAAGGCACAGGCGCGGGATTTGAGATGGGTCACGTGCTCGCACGTAAGGCTTGCATCGTAGTACCCACCCCCGCCGAGTCCTGTGTCGCACGTGCGTCAAAGAGTAAACTGTCACCTGCGCACGTGCGGCGACCGCCAAGCCGTGGACCGCAATTGAATTGGGATGTAGTGCGTCACGTGACGCATGTGCGGTCCAGTGGTCTTGTAGCCCTTCTTCCAACCACAAGCACAAGTTCTGGATTCAAGATGCGTCGCACGCGCGCGTGCGTGACCATCCTGCAGGTGGCTCCTTTCGGGGTTGGGCTACTAGGCCTTGGGAAGGTAAACTGTCACGTGCACTTACCCCCTTCAAGGTGAATTCAGGCCCCTGACTGCATGAAGTACATCGTTCCTCTCTTTCGTCAAAATACCGGCCGAGTCAACTTAGGTTTGGTGAATTGGGATTCTTTCCAAGCAGGCTTCCGCATGGTCATGCGCGGAGATAAATTCGCCGGGGTCACGTGGGACCCTTGGTGGCGCGAACGCAATCCCGGAGATCGGCGAAAGGAGCAACAACGAACAATCCCCGAGAGACGGTCACATGGCTCAGATGGACGCCGCCTTTCTCGGGAAGGCGACAGCGTCCAGCCATTGCGCTTGGTTCACGGCAGACGGACGAATTGGAAGAGACGAAGTGGAAGTGATCGGCGTGAATCCACGTCGCGCGACAGACTGGTCGGCCTCGCGGCCTTCATCCCCGAGCTTGGGAAGGGCGTGCTCTCGGATGAGAACACACGTTTGTTGATCCGCATGTGGGCGGCATTGACAACGCGAGAAACTTACGAAACCTGGAAACAGATTTCGGGCATGACGCCGTTCTTCAAGGAACTAGATTGGAACGAAAAAGAGAATCACGAAAAGTTCACAGAGTATGCTGTCGCCAGCTTTTTAGACCTACTCCGGCCTGGAGTAATTTATTGGAAGGGGCAAAGCCCGAACCTGGATAACATGAGAGCGGTTTCCCGCATTGCCAGTGTTTTTGTTCGCGCGACCCCGAAGGCTATACTTCAAGCCGTTCGTGCCTTCATTGAAGGCAAGGTTGAATTAGAAGGGATGCGCAAAACTCTAGGCGGGGAATCCCTGACCGACAAGAAAGAGTTGCTGCAGCTGGTCTGGTCCAATCGCAAACTCAAACCCAAGGCCTTTTATGAGAAATTGCGCGGCCAGCTCAGCGATTTGGGAATTGAGCTATCCCCGAAACCCGACAACTACCGCAAGCAAATCGAGCGACACAAAAAAGATGCGGAACTTTACATGGCGTGTCTCTCGCGATGAATTCAAAGCGTGACGTGACGTGACACGCTGGCGGTCCTGAAACACCTTCAATCAACTGAAAACTAACGGTTTACCTGCCTTTCAGGCCCTCCGCTAGGCCTGCCTTCACGTCGCTTTTCCCTCGATCATCCGCGCACATATAGGCACACTTTGCGCGTTGGACCAAAAATCCTGCGCTGTATGCGGAGAACGAGCGGACATGAGACTGAATGCTGAACAGCAAAAGGTACTCCTCACAAAGTACGGCGTCTGCGCCAACGATGCATGCGACAAATGCGACAAAGTGCTGTGCGAATTCCGTGAAAGCCGTTTGAACCTTGCTATCTGCCCGTCCGAACTAATCGCTCTCGATCCAAACGCGGAGATGCTTTGGCCGAAATTGCTTCGCACAGTCGGAGTGACTGTCTCAAAAGGTGAGCACATCGAGGAGCCGCGAGCATGGATTCTCCGAACCTTCGGGCTACCCTCACTGCTTCAGCGACTAAAGCCGGGAATGTCGGAGCGCCAACGCGCTCAGATTTGGTGGAGAGAAGCCGCTGCCTGCAGCGAAGGTGAATCCATCCCGGACCTCACGCCTGCAAATTTTCATGTTCTGGATCGGTGGATGGTGAGCGCCGAGCACAAATATCAGCATCCCTCGGCGGGAGATGGCAAGCGGGGCCGTCCTGAAAAATCTCGGGAAGAAAAACTCGCGAACAAGGCCGCGCGGCAACGGGGCTACAGAGCCGCCAAGCGTGGCGTTTTATTCCCGAGTGCCCTGGCAGTCGCATAGCGAAATAAAAGGCCACATTGGATACACATTCTAAAGGGTTTACAGACGCAAATTTGCAGGTCCTAGACTTGATACGAGGCTTTTTACGGATCGTTCAGGAAGGTGCCTGAATGGACTTCGGCGGCAAACGGGCTTTGTCCGGGCAACGCTGCGGAGCGACCCGGAGCGACGGGGCTGGTTTGCCGCCGAGGATTTTTGGTAAGCCCCTGGCAGCCCCAGAGCATAAACCGGCTCTCTCTCCCTGCGCGTGTTTTTCGCGCGGGGAGAGGGCGGGGGGAGTGGGGCCAAGTGGTTTTCGGTAAAGCAGTGCGGTAAGTGCTTTTTCTTAAAGTCTTTACTTCACTTGACGGAATTTACGATTAATTGCAACGGGCGGAATAGGGAATGCGGAAAAAAGAGAGTTTCGGGTGCGGTAACTTCTCCGTCGTAGGCCCGCTAAAGGGCAAACCGGGAAAGTTTGCGTACATGTGTCTGTTTTGTGGTTCCTACCGCTGCAACCGTTGCCGGAATCCCAAACTGAAAAAAGTACGCGCGGCTATCGCTCGCATTGCGTCGGAAAAAAAACTGAACAAGATGGCCACGCTGACGTTAGACAGAAAACTCATCCCGCGAGGCGTGCGCACGGACCGTTATCTTCGTGAGTGCTGGCGCAAGATGCGTGTTTCTCTCTCTCGAAAGTTTGGGGAAAGCGTTGATTATGTCGGTGTTCTGGAATTCACGCAAAAGGGTGTGGCGCATCTGCATTTGCTCCTGGGTCGTTTCATTAAGCAGGACTGGCTTTCTGACGCATGGAGCGCAGTCGGCGGCGGCGTGGTTGTTGATATTCGCCTGGTGGATATTCACCGCGTTACCGACTACCTCTCGATTTATCTCACGGGCGACAAGGTAAAACACACGCTCATGTTGCTGGCCGTGCGGGCGCGCATCTTCACCACTTCGCGTTCAATTCGTCTCTGGCCGAAAAAAGAAAAGGGCTGCTGGTGGTTGCGCCGCGTGGGCCTGGGCGAGCTTTATGACGCGGCGCCGAATCCCTCAGGCGAGCGTTTCGAGCCGGTAGAGGATTTGAAACCGTTCAAGCTGGAATTGCTGAGTTCCTTCGAGGCTCCGCCTTTCCAAGAGGCCATCGGAAATCGAAACGTAATTGCCATTCTGAAGGCTGCGATCCCCATATGGAAGGCAGGGGCTTTTTAGCATGGGCTGCGGTGATTCTATCCAGATCACGGAGGAGCGGGAAACCGCCCAGGGGCAACACCATCCCATTAGTTCCCTGCCAATGAGCAGTGTGCTAAATTCCGTGCCAGCGATACCGATAAGGCGGAGAGGCAAAAGCATGAGCCGCCGTGTCGGTCAGAATGGTGAAGTGTTCGTGAAACAATTATGCAAGAAAGGAGGCTGCGTCCATCCGAAAGGATTCTGTCCGAAGTATGGCCGGTACTGGAAGGATGTTCCCGGCCAGCATGCGAGGCAGAGATTGTCCGTGTCTTTCGGTAAAGTGACCTGGACCTCAGCCGAGCGCAAGCTGCGAGAGCACATCATCGCAACTGGCGTTGACTCCGTTGAGAGCTTCAACGAGGTCACGGGGCCTTTGACCACCTTCAGAGAACAAGCTGATTGGTGGCTCAAGGAAATCCGTGCGGGCCGCGTCCTCAGCAGGAAGAAGCGGACTCCAATGAGGTCTGCCACGGTCGCGGGATACGAGAGCGCCGTGACGTGGCTCCGTAACGTCATAGGGGATAAGCCCCTGGCTGACATAAAAAACGAAGTTGCTCGGGAGCTGGTTACTGCAATGAAGACTGCAAAACATCCATTAGCCGACAAGACGATCGTCACCTACTTTCAGGTGGTAAAAGCCGTCGTCGCGTCGGCACTTAACAAAGAGGGTGAGCAACTGCATTCGCGTAACTGGAACCTTCATCACATCGGGCTTCCAATCGTCAACGAAAGGAAGCAGAGCAAACCCGCGTTTACAGCTAGGGAAGTCGAGCAGATCGTTTCGAGAGCTGCTGGTCGCTACCGAATTCTGTTTGCTCTTTTAGCTGGAAGCGGACTTCGGATTGGAGAAGCCCTCGGTCTAAAAATGGGTGAACACGTTTCTGCTGACTGCAAAACCCTCTACGTCCGCCAGAGCGTGTGGAACAGTAAGGAGCAGGAGCCGAAGACGGAGAACGCCGTTAGAGACATTGACGTTTGTTCCGAACTCGCGGTCATGCTCAAGGACTACATCGGAAACCAAAACAACGGTTTTCTATTCCATACCGACTCTGGTAAACCTCTATCACAACGAAACATCTTGCGTGACGGCCTGAACCCAATTCTGACCAAGCTCAACTTGAAACAGAATGGAAAGGCGTTCCACAGCTTCCGGCGATTCCGCGTTATGCATCTGCGAAAAAACCGTGTGCCGTGGGACCTCGAAAAGTTCTGGATTGGCCACGCAAACAAAGACGTAACGGACAAGTACGCAGCCCAGTTGAAAGAGGATGTGGAGTGGCGCAAAGACGTGGCCGAAAAAACTGGCCTAGGTTTTGCGTTGTCAGCAGGTATTGAAATTTCAATTGGGCAACTTGGGCAACCAGAAGTGGTTAGAAGCGAAGAAGCAAAAGCAGCATAAGTCTAATTGAGAGCGGGATTTAAGTTGGCTCCCCGGGCTAGATTCGAACTAGCAACCCTTCGGTTAACAGCCGAATGCTCTACCATTGAGCTACCGGGGATCATCCCCATTTTCTGATGTTTACGCCGCGGTTGCAAGCCGAAGCTGGGGGACATGGGGGACATGACTGAATCCAAGCCCAACGCTTTCAACACATTTTCTGCGCGTATCCATGCGTCCCATCATCCTTATATACGACTGTTCCGTGACGCCTTTCTTGCCGTGACCGAGCCAAATCTTGATCAGCGATTCGGGAATCAGTTCGGTTTCCAAGTGCGTGCAACGGAATCGCCTCATCGCGTGCCACGCCGTGCCCTCGCCTTCAAGGCATTTGACCCGACGTCGGCCATCCTTTTCCCGCCAGCGTTCAGCCTTTCTTAGCCCAACCTTTTCCAAAATACGATGGAGCCAATCACGATTGATGTTCCTCTGGAGGAGCGGATTGCCTTTGCGCGAAGCGAACAACAGTTCGCCGGATCTTCTGCCAGCAAGATATTGTCTGAGGACCGCAGCCAGCGATTCGGGAACGTCAACATCGCGTATCCCGTTCTTGGTCTTTGGTGGTTTTAGCTTGTTCGTGTACACGCTCTGCCGAACATGCAAAACGCGACAATCCTCAGAAAACGTAGTGCCGTGCGGACATTTTCTTGGCTTAAGCGCGTTACAGTGTGGGCAGCCGATGCTATCGCGGATCTTGATGGCTAGAGCCTCACCGATTCGCAATCCCAAACCGCCCACGATGAGAGACAGCAAGTAAGTCACGTTCTTTGGTTTACGGACTGCTGCCTCGAATGCCGCATCGAGAATTTCCGTCATCTGTTGAGGAGTGAACGCCTCGGAGTTTTGTTCCGCGGTGTCCACTATCGGCAGGTCGATGTACTCATGGTCCCACGTTCGCTTGTAGATCTCTTCGCCGTTTACTTTCAGCGAGGCGACTACAAGCTTGGCGATGGCCACGATCTCGACGATGGTTTTTGGCGCGAGTTTTCGGTCATGGAGTTTCTTGACTAGTTCCCTGACCGCGTCATTGTCCACCGTCGACAAAGACAATTCACCGAGGATTGGGTTTAAGTGATTACGGAGGTAACTCTTATACCCGTTCGCGGTAGCCTGCTCGATCGGATTACGGTTTCTCGTTTGCGCCGCGTATAGCCATGTTTCGGCTTGTTGCTGGAATGTGACACCCTCGGAAACGCGCTCGGTGATTTGAGCCCGAATTGTTTCCTCGGCGTTCACTCCAGCTTGGTCCAGCACTGCGATTTTCCTCCTTTCTCGCTCAAGCGGTCCTAATAGTTCCGGCCCGCTAGTGGGGCAGATCGCGGTTCTCTTTTTCCGCCACTTCGTTTCGCCGGGATTTCGGTAACGATAAACTACCGTCCAATTGTTGCGATGCTTTTCGAGACTTCCTGTCTGACCAGAGAATTGAGCCATGGTGCCAATTCCTTTCTCGGCTCGTTTCTCTAGCGTCGGCAGAACGATACCCTGAGCAGACTTCGGTTGGCAATCGGCCAATTGCGCGGGTCCGGCGATCTGCTCGGATTCTGAGTTCTGTTGTGACGAAAACTGCATGCTGATCGTAAATTCGGAAGTTAGATTCCGCGTTTATAGCGGGATACGGTTAGCGCCTAGCAGGGCTGCTTTTGTCACTTCGGTGAGCCTCGCTTTGGACGATATTCGTAGCCTGTGGACGAGGATGTTGGAACGGTTCGTTCTTAAGATGAACTTGCGCTTTCTCGACTGTACGGCGCGCGTAGGTAGAGTGTTTTTCGTCGCCGCGATAGTCAGCGATGCGCTGGATCACGACTTCTGGATCATCCCCGCGTGCGAGCGCACGTTTGGCGTAAGCCCAGTCGCGTTCTGATTGGCTGCGGTGACCGGACGGCCGATGACTCCCGTAACTCTCGGAAAGCCGACGTGACGCTTCGAGAGAAGCATCGGGCAGGTTGAAATTGCGGAGCGAATAAACCGCGTCGCTGGCTTGCACTACCTGCACGACGAATTCAAAGACAAGTTTGTGATTGGCGAAACCGGGTAAGCGGAGAACGCGTGAGGCATCCGTGGCTGCGAAGTCACCACCAAAATGATTTGCCATCCCATGAAGAAGCGCCTCTGCCTGCTGGAGATTTGCACCTTCGATTCGCCAGACGACCTGGTACTTGCCGGGAGAAGTGTTAAGGACAAAATTAGGCGTAGGAACATCAAGAGATGTGCGGATGAGCTCGATGGCTTGATCGCCGTTGCGGTCAATGTCCAGGTAGACGTGGCGAATTTCCTTGAGGCTCTGCTTGGTTCGGCCGTACGCGCCGTCCTTGACCGGGTTCATACCGACAAAAACGTCGGCGCCAGCTCGGTTCTGTTCCAGAAGTGCGGATTGGAATGCGGCGCTCATGATGATTTCCGCTTTCGTGATGCGCTGAAGGGTGTGACCCAGCCGTCGATTCCGAACGAGAATGGCGACGTTATCCGCGGGCTTAAAAAGAGCGCGAACATATTCCGCCGCAGTCAGGGATTTGGGCGTGAAAAGCGATGGAGTTGTCACGATGGATCCTGCTTTGCGGCATAGACCACGCAGTAGTCAAAGAGGTCGGCGTCGGCATCGTAGCTATTGAGTTCCAGCACTTCGGAGATGAAGCGCCTGCCCGGTCTGCGTTCCACTTGCACTACGACATGCAGGGAATCGGCGACGTTTCCCTTTATGGCCCGGTACGGTAATTCGATACCGCTTTGGAGAACGGCGCTGGTAAATCGGGAAAGAGCTTGCTTGGTGGAGTTGGCGTGAATGGTCGACAGTGTTCCCGAATGACCCGTATTGAGAAGCTGGAGAAGATCGAAAGCCTCCCCTCCGCGAACCTCGCCCAAGATAATCCGATCGGGACGGTGACGGAGAGAGGCTTTGAGCAAGTCGCGAATGGAGATGGCGGGAAGGCCATTCTGCTCTCGGCGGGCTTCGAATCGGACCTGGTTGTGGTGCGGGAGTTGAATCTCTGCTGTGTCTTCAATCAACAACAAACGCTCGTCCGGAGGGATAAATCGTCCCAGGCTGGCCGCGAGCGTGGTTTTGCCGGCTCCGGTTCCGCCGCTGATGAGCAAATTCTTACGGGAGAGAACATAGTCTTCGAGGCGATTGGCGAGAGCACGATCGAGTGCTCCTGCCCGGATCAAGTCCTCCATTTCGAGGAGCCGGGAACTGAACTTTCGGATGGTTAGAGTAATGCCACCCAGGCTGCATGGCGGAATAACGGCGGCGACGCGGCTACCATCGGGCAGGCGGGAATCGAGAATAGGCTTGACCTCGGAGATGTCATCGCCAAGACGCCGGGCGATATTCTTTACGGCCACCAGAAGAGATCGCTCGCCGAGCGAAACGTCGGGGACTTCCTGCAAATAGCCCGCTTTTTCAACGAACACGTGGTCCGGGCCGTTCACCATCACTTCGCTGACACTCTCATCGAGAATCAGGTGCTCGATGGGCTTCAAGAACGGAAGAATGAGTTCGAATCCATTCATCACAACACTCCTTCCGCGAGCTGCTTGAAATAGCTCTGATCGGGGTCGTTGTAATAGGGCTTCAAGTAACAGAACATCGGCGGTTTGGGATTGAGTCCGTCGTAGGCAAGAGCGATCGCCTGCGCATTGCGAAGCTCCATGAACGTCTTCATGTCGAATCGGTAGTCGCTTTGCGTGTTGTAACTCTTCGAGGCGGTGATGTTGGCACGGTGGGACAGAGCCTTGCCGGTGACGAGACTGACGCGTGCATTGTGGCCGCTCTCAGAAAAGTTGACGCTCGGTTTGAAGCGGTCTTCCCGTCCGCAAAGCTCGCTGGCGATGCGTGCCGAATAATCATCCGAAAGTGTCAGGAAAATCTTGGTGCGGAAGGTCTGGAGAAGCGTCCGCCAGCTCTCGCCGGGTAGCGTGGAGCGCAACGAACTGATGCTCTGCGTAGCGACAATGGAAATGCATTTGGGTTGTCTCGATAAGCTGAAAAACTTCTCATCCCCCGACGGATCGTTCTCGCCCACGGTAGCGAAATGTTGGTATTCATCGCAGAGGAACAAAACCTGCCTGAAGTGACGCTCGGGATGGGCTTCGATTTCGGGCACGCGGTTGATGACGGCACGTTCGAAGTCGAGCTTCATCATGACGCCGAGAGCCTTCGCGAGACCGGGGTTGAGGCCAATTGGGAAATTCAGCGCGCAGACCTTTGCTCGCTCTATCAGCCAAGAGAACGAAGGAAGCGGCTTCCCGTCGTCGGGTTCGATGTTTTTTTGGGGGTCGTAGCATTCCTTGGGAGGGCAGAAAACTCGCTTCACCTTCGGGTTGTCGTCGAACAGCGAAAGAAACACGGAAATGCCCTCGACAATGGATGTCCGCAGCTTCGGCTCGATGCGTTTCCAGTCGTCATTGAACCAGCGCTTTACGGCGTCGAGTTGATCGAGCTTGTCCGCGTCGGTCGCGAACGCACGATCAAAAATTAGTCGAGCTTCATGGGGGACGCCGCGGCTCTTGAGGGTTTCGCGCAGTTCCGGTGTGGCCGGCGCGAGGTACAAATCCTCCTTTTGGTCGTGCGTGAAACCGAGATTTGCCACGGCCTCGGCGCGTTCACCGTAGAGTTTTGGGGCGACGGCCACAAAGTGTCTTCCCATGACAATCTCTTCGGCTTCTTCAATGCGTTCTTCGAGGAGTGGCGGTGAGATCGCGCATTCATATACGTTGAAGAGAGTGACGTAGTCGTAGGCGACCTTATGAAGAAGGATGATGAACTTGACGAGATTGGTGTACGCCTGCTGCCAGAAAGGTTCTTTGCCTTTGCCGAAAAGATTATTGAGAAGGGAGGCGATGTTGAAGGCTAGCGCGTAAGCGTCGAGGTCGTTGTGAAGTGGGTTGTAGCGATACTCGGAGTCGAGCCCGATTTCGATGTAATCCTCGCCTCGACCGTGTGTTGTCAGGATGCCTTGCACTTTCTTGCAAAAATCGCCTTTCACTTCAAGAACCAACCCTCCGATCCGTTTCTCCGTGTCCTCGGCTTTGTAGGCAAGAATCTGCTCGGCGAACGGATACATAGCGCAGCTCGTTTTGCCGGAGCCAATTGCGCCGAAAATGGCAATACCTGTGAAGAGCCCGCGTTCGGGAATGGTGAGCCACTGCGGGTTTTCGGAAGGTATCGCCTTGCGGGGGTGGTGGACCTCGCCGACGACCAAAAAGAGTTCGCTTCGTTTGCGCGGGTCGGTGTAACGAGGGAGCCGACCTGGCGTGATGCGCCAATCCGTCCGCAGCGTAAAGACGTAGAGCCCGGACAGAAGCGTGGCATAGACCATGTACGGAGTTGTGAAAAGAAATGTTGTGTAGAGCCATTTGAAGCTGAGGAATACGTGCGGCGCACGGATCGAAATTACCCGGAGGAAGGTTTGACCTTCAGGAAACGGGAAAGCATAGAAGAGGTAGGCCCCTGTTGCCATCGCCAGCAGCGCGGCGAGGAAGATTCGGGAATTGAGAATGCGTTGCATCATCCCTGCCTCTTCGCGTCCGCGGCTGCTGCCGCATTCCGGCGCTCGTTACGCCATTTGCGGTATTCCGGGTCACGCCACAACTTCTTGAGCACGGAATTGACGACGTGGTCCGCGCTGCTGTCGATGAAACGTGCATAGTCGTCGAGGAGTTCTCCAACCGAAGATTCGATACGGATTTCTCGCGGAACGATGACGGCCTGCTTCTTGATGAGTGCCATTCTGCATTTCCTCCTGTATCTGGTTGCGGTGCTTCCTAAACTCCTGGCCGGGGAAAAAAGGCAGGCACGGTTTGTGTGCCGAAGGGCGGGAGCGACCCCACGCTTTTTGGGCGGCCCAAAGCCGAACAAGTGGGGTCGCTCCCGCCCGATTTGACTTTTTTCCCCGGCCTCTTTCTTTTCCGCTCCGTCTCTAAGTCTTTTCCGAAGACGCGATTCCGAAATCGCACGGGTGAAGAACGCGCCCTGAAAAAAGTGCAGAGCGCACTTTTTACGCTCTTCACCCTCTTTCCGGCTCTTCGTCCTCGTCCTCGCTGCGCTTCTTCAGGAAACAGGTTTCAAACGTCACGCTGCGTTTCCAAGAATGGCCGCCGAACTCGCGGCGAATGCTTTCCTCGCTGACGCGTTCCCGTTTCCATCCCCGGTAGAGCGCTTCGAAGCGCTCACCAGAAAAGCGGGTTCGGACCGCATTGCGGAACAGAAGGTCGGCATCCGTCACCGCGCCGTAGTGCTTTTCGTCCCAGGCGCGGCGCACGCCGAAATACCGCAACAGTTGGTCGGCGATTTGGTTTTCGAGGGGAATCTTTACAAGGGAACGGAAGATTTCCGTAGCCTTGGGAAAGCACGCGTCGGTGCGTGAAGCGTAGACAAATCCGAATTCGGAGAGCTGCCGAAAAAGAGGCAGGTAACCTTCGAGATGATGAGTAAAGTCGAGCAGCGTCGAAGTGCCCGCGTGGACGTACGTAAAAGTGGCCACAGGAGAGGGAGAAGAGGGCTGCGCGGACAGGAACATCGGGAACTTATCCACGAAGTAGCGCTGCGTGGGTTTTGCCTGCACGCTTCCGAGATAGATTCGGGAGGGAAAGTAGTGGCGTTCGAGACCCAAGGTTCCGCAGAAAAACCGAACCTTGTCCGGTTCCGTTTCGAGGTACTGGCGATCTGGATGGGCAAGGACGAAATCAAGAATGGCCAAGCGCTTTTTGATGAAGTCGAGCTCGTGGGTACGGCGGTTGCGGATATTCTCGCGTTCCAATCGCCGGTACAGCCGGCGCGAGAACACATGAAAGATGACACCGCTCTTCGGAAACCGTTCAACGCGCGCATGACGCATGCTGTGCAATTTGGTCCAGAATCCCGTCGTTCGCTTTCCCCAGTGGGCCCCGGTAAATTCAAGAAACTGCCGGGCCACGAAATAGCCGGAATGTGTCGCCACCAGATAGAGAAAGCGGGCTTCCTCTTCGCTGTAGCCGAAGGCGACCAGAGCTTCGAGATGGGACTGGGCGATGTTCATAGGGAAAGAATGGTCGCGGTGAGGTCACGATCGTTGAGGATGCGACGCAGCCGCGGCGCATCTTCGGTGGGACTGTAGAGTCCAAAGCCCGCTCTCGCTTTCTCGGAGACTTCGCGTGGCCGGTAGTCGCGGGTTACGAGATCTAAATCTATGTGACGAGGTTCAAGGCCCGCGTTCTGGTATTCGATCCGCATGTCGGGCAAGGGAATCTTGCCGTCGATCACTTGGAGGCCGTGTCGCTCGGCAATGTGCTCTCGCGATTCATCACCGTCCTCCAAGCCGTGAAGTTTCGCCAGCTCGCGGTTCAGATCGCGTTTCAATTCGAAGTCCAAAACGACGCGCACCGGACGGCCTCCGGCACGCTCAATGCGAGCGGCTTCCTTCTGGTAGAGGCGATACAGCGCTGCATCGTGTTCGGCTTCTTTCGGTTTGACGAGTCCGTGGTAGGTGGACTGCTCTTCGGGAAAGCGTCCCGTCTTTCTGAGGAGATGGTGACCACGTTTGGTTAATGCCAAGACTCGTAGCGTCTTTTTCCGGGAGACTTCGATCGTTTTGTCCGTGAGCAGGGACGCCTGTTTGAGCCGCCGAACGTCACGCTCCATGCGAGCGCCGTCGCCGCCGTAGGCATGCTTGGCTAGGTCGCCAGGCGTAACCACGCGAAATGTACCGATTTCCGCAAGGGAACGGAGTTCCGACTCGCGAAGCAAGTAGGTACGGTCACGGTCGTAATAGGCGCTTGGTGAATCGAGCCTTTCGGGATTAAGAGGAGCGCGGCCTGGCTCCCGGGTGACGAGCTCCGAGGGCTCACTGCTGCTTGCTTCCGCTCGGTCATTCCGTGCATCGCGCGAAGGGCGCTGCCGACGCGGAGATGGGCTACGCGGCGTAGTCTCCCGTGCATCTTGCGGATCGTAAGGGTAGGTATCCCGCGACATTTCAGTGGAGTTCCTCCTCCTCAGGTGGCTCGGGTGTTTCGTTCTGATCGACTTGGAATTGCCGGTCGAGGTGCGAGAGCTTGCGGCCGGTATCTTTCAGGAAGAACTTGCGATTGAGGGCGAGCGCAGCGCCGAACACATTGAGGAAGAGCAGGGCCACGGCGATTAGGAGCGTGCGTCCGTAAGCGTGAAACAAAACCGTCTTGTACGGAGCCATAAACTTCAATTCCTCGAGAAGCCAGAAGCCGTAGGCCAGCAGCATCGCTACGGTCAGAAACAATGCATTGGCAATCATCGGGAATCCCCCGAAATTCCCTCGTCGCTTCCTGCGTGTCCCAGAGGGAGCGGGTAGGTAGCCGGACAGCAACGGAGGCCCTCCAGCAGCGCGCCTGGGTTGTCGAGAACTTCGGTCGATGGGAAGGGATGTGGCGCGCGTCGGGAGGCTGACCACAGAGGGAGGAGAGAAGTGGCGCGCGGAGGTTGGGCCGATGTTGCCCGGTGCCGGACCGCGATCTCCCCTTCCTGGGTTAGTCCAGAGAATTTCATTTGAATGCCTGGTCTTCCCGGAAGTAGGTGATCGTGAGTCCCAGCGGGTTGATGGGGATCAATTCATTGGGAACTTGGGCTTTGAACACGAACAAAAAATTGGCGGTGTACAGGTCGCGCTTGAGCTCGCTGTGGTCGGCGGGAGAGTAATAGACCATGTAGAAGTCCACACGAGCGCGATAGGGCGGGGATTGCAGTTCTTCGAGTGCGACCTTTTTCACATCAATATCGATTTCCGGCGCGGCGGTGTTGGTGAGGAATTTCCTGACGATATCCGCCTTGCGGTACTCGTCCAAAATGCCGTTCGCGAGTTTGCCGTCGAGAAAGTACAGCGACTTAGAGAAATCGTTCTGAATGGTGTAGCGATTCCGCCGATAAAACAGGGTGCAAAACTGGCTCAGAAAATACTTGGCCTCGGCGTCCTGGGGCTTGTATTCGAAGTTGTGATAGTTGATCGCTTCGGCGCGGCCCAAGTCGTCAATGCGGATTACCAAAGGACGGAAATTCTGAAACGTGCGGATCGTTCGTAGATCGACGAGCGCCAGGCCCAGGGCCACAAGGGAGACAAGAACGAGCGCAATCTTCAAATAGGTATTCGTGACCATCGGGTCTCCGCACTGTTCGAGATAGAGTCGCTTCGCATCGTGAAAGATCCGGTCGTCGGTCATGAGAGAAGTCCTCCAAGAATTCCAGCGGAAGAGCCGCCGGCGCTTCCGCTAAAGATGTGATTCGTGAGGGCGGGGATCTTCAGAAGGGCGTAGATGGCGGCGAGGAAGGTAATAAAGAGGACCGGGAACAAACCAATGAGCTGAGCAGTCGAAATCGCGCCTGTGGGTTGTAGTCCAAGAATCCCCAAGATGAGGTTCGCGATGACGAAGACGACGGCGGAGGCGATGACCTGATAGAACGCATATTGAATGAAGCATTTGAACCAGCCCCAAAAGAGCCATTCGAGTTTGGGAACGATAAAGAAAGGTATGAAAACGGGACCCACGAGGACGCAAACCGCGGTGGCGATAAAACCGTAAGCAATCACCACGATGGCGATGGCCTGGGCCGCGGCGAGCAGGATCATGACGATGGCGTAGATGATGGTTCCGAGGAAGTCCGCCACACCCGGCGAATCGATGCGGGACTCGAAGTCCGCGACGCGGGCCACCACGGTTTGCAACTGAGCTTGATCGATTCGGCTTGCCAAAAACTGCGCTTCGTCGGTCACGAGGTTGTGAAAGCTGGTGCCGATGCCGGGAATTGGCGTGCTGTAGTAGTTGACCATTGCAAATCCGAAACTGATGGTGAGAAGAAGGGTTGCGAAGTTGTCGAAGTGGAAGGGACTCTTGCCGCCAGCGGCGGCTAGTGCGGACTTGATGCCATACCAGACAATGAGAATCGTGGCGAACATGCGGAAGAGGTTCTGGCCCATGGCATCGAAGAAGCCGAGATTCTGCGTGAGCAGGTTGTTGATGGCCTGAAAGATAAATTGCAGGAAATCAGTTTGCATCTCGGCTCCTTCGATAAGGGATTTAGATCACGGCATGCGGAAGTTTTGCAGCGAGTTGGTTAGGCTCCCGCTGACCTGCGTCATGTTTTGAACGAGGCTAGCCTGGCGGGCGATATCCGCGTTGATGGTGTTGGTCGTGGTCTCGCGTTGCTGCTTGGCGAGAATGGTCTGCTGTTCGAGAAGCGACGCCAGAAGTTTGTTGGAATCCTGAAGCGTGCGGAGCGTCAAGACTCCCGCCGCGTTGATCTTGTTCAATACGGAGACTTCGCTATTGAGACCGGAGTCACTCGAGAACGAGTCTTGTTCGAGGTTTCCGATCTGCGTCTGGATGTTCTGGGCGCTGCCGCGGATGGAGCCGATGGTGGCCATGGCGTTCACGTTCGCACCGTCCGCGAGTTGCACGGATGCGTATTGGGATTGCACACGCTCGAGCTCCGACGTATCCATGCCGGAGAGGTGGTCGGCGGTGTAGGGGAGCAATTGGGTGGTGGACTTCTGGTAGCCGGTGTTGATGGTAGGAAGCAGACCGGAGTTGATGCCGTTGATCCAAGAGCCGGTATTTCCAAACGTGTTGAGCGAAGTTACGTTGCGCCACTGCGAAAACAGAGCGCGATAGCGGGCGGGCATGTTTTGAACGAATCTCGCCATCTGCGTGGCTAGCTCAAGTTGGGAAGTGATCTTGGCGTAGCTCTTTTGTAGTTCGAGGAGGTGCTGTTGGAGCTGGTAGTAGCGAAGCAGGGCGTTTTGGTAGTTCGTCGGGTCGTACACAATCCCGCCGAACTGCGCGGAAGCGGTGCCAACACAAACGGCAAGCATCAGCAAGACAGCAAAAACTTTTCTTTTCACGAGCATCCGATCCTTTCTCGCCTTCACAAGTCGGAAGGCATCTGATGATTGTTGTAGTCGGGTAGGGTTAGGTCGCCGGACAGATACACCTTGACCCGGTGCCCCTCGCGGATGGTGATGGTGGGTAGAATATTGAGGAAGCGGTCCAGAATCTGCGCAGATGACTGAGCCGTACTCGAGGCGAATCCCTGCCGCATGAGGTCACTTCCGGAGGCGGTAGAGATGCCACCGGTGCCTGTCTCGGCGACAGCGCCGAGAGCACCGATGGCGAGAGACGCGCCAAATATGCGGAGGTAGTGGTTGTTGACCTGATCGCGCAAACCGGTGTCGCCGATTTGATCGAGTCCTTTGAACTGGTCGAGGCTGACGGAATAACCGTCCGGCATGATGAGACGATGGAACACAACGGCGAGTCGGGACTGACCGGAGTTTTCCACCTTTCTTGTTTCCCCTAACACCCGCGTGCCTGCGGGAATCAAGAGATGTTGGCGGTCATGGGAGTAGACATCGGTGGTGACCAGACATTCGAGGGGACCGGAAAACTGCCCTTCGAGCCGGTTGACGAGAACGGTTTCAAGAATGGTTCCTTCAAAAAGGACGTAAGTTTTCCCTGCCGCGGCGTTTCGAAGTCCACCTGACGCAGCGGCAGGGCGGGGTTCCTCCTTTCGTTCGGTGTGCGCTTCCGCGGAAGAGTTTTGCGAAACGGTGACCGCAGGCGTCGTTTGCGGAGACGCAGGCGACGGGGATGCGGGCAGCGGCATGAGGTCCTTGAGGGCCTGCGCTACCTGCGCCGCATCGGGACTCGCCGGCGACGTATTTGCGGTGCCGGCATTGGGGTCGGAAACGGAAGGTCCGTTCTTCCGATACGTCACAGCGACGTTGGAGGCGAAAAGGGAAAGGTAATCGCGCCGTTTTCGCTCCGCAGAAATCGGATCTTCGGTGTGCTCAGTGGATGCATTGCTTGGATAGGATGGTTGCGTAGCGGCAGAATCCTGCGGAGCGGCGCCGAGCAAACGGTTCTGCTGCGCGAGAGCCGACTGCGCCACCAGTTGTTCCCGCTGGAGCTCCTGAATACGGTTTTGCAGTTCCGCGATCTTGGTTTCGTTGACTTCCACCGGAGCGGGAACCAGGGTGAGAGGCAGGCCAGCCTTCGGCGCGGCCGGAGGCTTCTTACCGCCGGTGAGCCACATAATAAGGACCATTCCGAGGGCGATGCTGACGAGCAGCCAGGATTGAACGTTCTTCGGCAGAAGGCCGGGGGGCTTTGGACTTTTTTCGGTAATTGGGTCGTTCATGTTTGTCCTTTCAGTTGGCGGAGGTACGCCGTGCGAAAACGACCCTCTTCTTGCCTACCGCGAGATAACCTGCGTTAAGAATTTTGGGGACGATGTAAACGCCATTGGCGAGTTGGAAGTTGATGAGGCTCGGCTTGCCGTCTTTCACTTCATAGAGCGTGGGTTTTTCCCGAGCGGCGCACTTGATGTAAGTGAACGCATCGTCGTGATAGATGACCGATACCAGGAAGGGTTCCCGCGACGCTTTGGCATCCACGGTGTAATCGAACTGCAATTTGGATTGGTAGTCGGCGCGAAATCTGCCCACCTGCTGCTCGGCTTCGGCCTTTGCCGCGCGAACTTGCTCGCTGGCTTGGACGCGCGCCGTATCGAGTTCCTTCTTGTAAGCTTCGCTCTCGGTGGCGCGGACATACGCGCGAAGAGGCAGCTCGCCCGCAACCAGGGTCCCTTCTTTTGGCTCGACGAAGAGTTTCAAGTCCGGCAGGGCGTTGGGATCGTTGCTAACCTCGTTGAGCAGGAAGGAATAGACATGCCCGCTTGCGGTGATGAGATTCAAATTGCTGTGAATGCCGGCCTGGGCCGGGTGAACGTAACAGAGGTTGTGCGTTCCATTGATGATCCAGAATTCTTTGTCGCCCGTCGTGAAATCGAGAATCTCTTCGCTATCCGGCAACACGATAAGCGTTGAGAACCGCAATTTGGCGCGTACGGGAACGATGTCTTCCTTCGAATACTTGACGACGCGCGCGCCGTCTGGCGTCGCGGCGGTTCCCGGTGAACTGGAGCTGAAGACAGCGGCGCTCAAAAGAGCGGCTGCCGCCAGCCAACTGAGAATGGACTTCCTTCGACTTGATGTTGCTTGGTTCATCGTTTCTCCTTGTGTTGTGGTGCTAGGAACTTCGGTTGCGATCCGAGGGAAAGCTGAGAAGCCAATACGTCAGCAAGACCACGGCGGTAACCACGGCGGCAAGCACCGCGGGACCAAAAGCAAACAGGACTTCGGTACAAAGAGCCGGGAAAGCAAGATTCATGCGGGTTCTCCTGCAAGAATTTCGAGACCCTTCTCGAAGCCGTACGTTTCAAAGGCTTCCTTTCGCTTTTGGTTGTCGTACGGATCGTTGGTGTAGAGCCAATAGCTCTTCGCATCCACCGTGAGGTTTACGACTTTCGCGAGTTCCGGTGTCTTGATGAGGAATTGCTGCTTGGGGATGAGGCCAGCGATATGTTCGACTTCGGTTTCATTGAGATGGAACTGCTGCCGGTAGAGCTCGCGGTCCATGTCGGGATTCGCGAGAAAAATCTTCGTCGCGCAGCTTTCGACGATCACGTCGAGAATGTCCGACCGGCGCAGTTCGTCGAGCGACTGCGTGGAGAGAAGCATCGCGGCGTTGTGCTTGCGCCAGGTCTTGAGCGCCTCGACCACATACCGTTGAATGTGCGTGTTCCGCAGGAAAACCCAGGCTTCATCGATGAAAAACGCCTTGAACGTGGCGGTGATCTTCCGGTCAGTGATCACCGCGTTCGCGCGGTGCAAAATGTAGAAGAGCAGTGGTTCGAGGATCTCCGCGTACTGGCTCATGCGCTGGAAATCGAAACATTGGAAACGCGAGAACGAGATGGTGTCGTCCTCATTGTCGAACACAAAACCAAACTGGCCCCCGCGCACCCATTTCGCCAGCCGTCCAGATAAGTCCCTGCGAAGGGTGTTCGCAAAAACGCCAAGCGTGCGAAGCCATGGGTCCAAGGCATAGATGTTTTCGATCTGCTGATAAAGGTCCCGCTCTGTCGCCGGGTCTAACTCGGTGTTGCCCGATACTTGCATGAGCACTTTCAAGAAGATGGCTAGAAAATCCAAATTCTCCTTTGTCGGAGGAAGAGAAAAGGGATTGATCCGGAAGTCCTGGGATTCGAGCCCGACGCGGACATAGGAACCGTCAAAAAGACGCGTGATATTTTCGAAACTTCCGCCAAGGTCGAAGATGAAGGTCTGGGGATCGTATTTCTGGAGATTGGTGATGAGGAAATTCAACAAGAACGACTTACCGGCGCCCGTCCGGCCCAGCATCATGGTGTGAGCCACATCGCGGTAGTGAAGATTCAGGAAGTACGGGGAATGATGGTTGGTTTCGAGGACCGCCAAGTATTCTTGCCGTAGATGACGGTTGCGCTGCTCGCCGCGGTGGAGCGTAAAAAGGAACGAGTAGTCGGCATAATTCGTGTTGAGCAGATAGAGATAGCGGAGATTGAAAGCGGAGTTGCCGGGGACGGCCGCGAGAAAGGCATTCAGTAGGTTGTATTTTTCTTCATAGAGCTGGGCATCATGGACGCTGAACACCTTATAAAAGTCGGCGCAGGCTCGTTCGACGCGAGCGAGGTCGAGGTCGTAGATCACCACAGTCAAGGAGAACTGCCCGAAATAATTTCCGTGCAGTTCGATTTCCTTGATGCCTTCCCCCAGCTCGCGCACCTGGGACTCCCTCGAACCGTCCAAGAGGACATCGTGCGGCGACGCGTCGTTGAGATTGACCTGGCTGAAAAAGGACCGTTTGGTATTGTGGAAATGCCGACGCTTCATCTGGATGCTGCGGCGCGTCTTGCCGGAATCCTCTTTTTTCCATTCCGTGACCACGTGGTAGTTGGCTTGCACTTCCAGCAGGCTCTTGAAAATCAAGGGAAGGCTCTGCGCGGACGGCTCCTTGAGGGTGAGGACTTTGACGTAGGCGTCGTCCAAACGCAGATAGCCACGATGACATTCGAGGTGTGATTCGGGCAGATAGTAGTCGAGAAACGTGTCGTGCTGCAGGCGTGCGTTGTCGATTTTCTGGGGTGCAAAATTGAGCGTTCGTTTCATTACCCGAAAGGCTTCTTCTTTGCCCAACAGACGCACGGACACAAAGTCGCTGACCTGCACAATGAAGCTCTCGACCTTTTGCCGCAGCACGATTTGTGAGCGGCTCACGGCGCGGCTGAGAAAAGCGATTTGTTTCTTACTGGAGAATCGCGTCAACAAACGTTTCAGTGTTGCCGTGGGGGCATCGGCCAAGTCCCCAACCGTATTTGCCACGCGATCCGCACGCGAATTGGCTTCGCACAAAACGACGAAGTAGATGGAAAGGGAGAACAGGTTTTCCGCCCTGTTCTGGAGATACACAATCCGATTCCGAATGGCGGTGCTCACGACGGGGTTGGCATGGAGCGTGTAGGGAATGGTTTCGTTGTTTCGCTTGAAGAGGTATTGATAGACGCGGTAGTTCGCGTCGAACAGCTTCAGCGCCGATTCCAGGCGCTTCGTCAATTGGTCAAGCGCCGCTTGGTCGAGACATTCGTAATCCACTCCGCGGACTTCGAGGATTACGCCCAGCGCGCCTGTTTTCGTTAGGAAGACGCTGTGGTCGATGAATCCGTAGAGATTCACCAGCTCATTGAAGGCGCCGGTTTCTTGGTAATTCTTGAAAATCCGTTTCAGCCTAAGCATGTTTTATCCAGCGGATCGAGACCGGGCTGAACTTTGCCGGGTCGTATTGGTTTCGCAGCTTTGTGGCACTCAAAAGGAACCGCAGGATTTGTGGATCGGTCGCCGTTGCCCACCGCGCGACCATGTAGAGCAATAGGAACACCAGGAGTCCACCCAACAAGCTGCCGAGCAAGTTGAATGTCGCGGCCCCTAAGCACAGGGAGAAGAAAAAGAGTTTTCGTTCTGCGCCGAGGATGGTGAGCGGGCGGGACAACGATCGGTGAACGAGGTTGATGCGTCTTGTATTTGGCATGGGTCACCTAAGAAAGAGGAGGGCCAACTAACCGGGGAACAGCCACGACAAAAAGTTCACGGCGGCGATCGCCATGCCCACGCCGAAGAGCACGCCGGCAAGAATCCGTTTTGAACCGCCCTCCCCAAACGCAAACGTGAGTCCCGCCACGACAATCGCAACAAGCGAAAGGCCGCGCGCGATGGTGCTGGTGAAGGCTTGCTGCAAGACCTGCACGGCGTTTTCCCATGGGGATGTTCCCGTCTGCGCGAAGGCAGGTGAAGCCAGAACTAGGCTCACTGCAACCGCGCCAAAATTGCGTGCGGTTTGTTTGAGCCGAGCATTGTGTCGCCAAAGTGTTTTCATTCACGTCTCCTTAATTGAGCTATCAATTGCATGCGAAGAAGTGCGGAGAGTTCTCGCCCTGTTCGTGGCCGGAGCCCCCGGTGGGACAGGCGCAAGCAAGAACCACAGGCCTGCCAGGAGTGCCTTGGTCCTTCCCAAGACACACGTAGAGCACATGCTCCGTGCAGAGGGTTTCTAGCTTGGCGCCCGGCTCGGGACTTGCGAGTGGCACGCTGCGCCAGACGGTCGACCGAGGTGGTGCGGCTCCGGCCGGCTCACGGGGAAAATGCGACGAGAACTCCCCTCATTGACATTGAGGCAAGAAAAGCGGAAAGCCTCACGAAGAGCTGGGAAAAGTTCTCAGGTCAGCCACGGATGAACCGGCCGCCACAGCATAAGCCGTAGTAGGGATCAGTGAAGACGACGTGGCTAGCGAGCGATGAGTTTCGCCAGGAGTAAGCGACGACTTTCGCCAATGCTCCAGGCGACGAATCTCGCCGGCGCTGGGCCATTCCTGGGGCGTTATCGAAGTGATAGCGACGGGAAGTGGCGGAAGACGGGTTTTGCCACACGTAAGCGGTGAGTTCCACCGGCGGTGGAGGTGATGAGTGTCGCCGGGTCAGTAGCGTTTTGGTCAGCCATATCAACAGATTGCACGTCTTTGTTCCGACGGCACGTCGCGCGGTCGTGTCCAGGCAGGGCGACAGATAATGGCTGGTGCGACGCTGCGGTTCCTCGCATTCGCTTGAGGTGCGCGACGCCGCGGGGAGTGGTAGGGAGGCACGGGCAGGACTAGATGTAGACTTCGAAAATAGGGAGACTGCAAATGAACTCAGAGGAAAAACTGGGCAGTCCGAACAGCGAAAGCAGAGCACGGGACGTTGAAGAGTGGGTTCCGCTGAGTGTGCGCGAAGCACGGCGAGCGCGGAAAATGCGAGACGGTCTGTGGCCCTATATGTGGATGTCGTTTGCGTCGGTCATCCTTCTTGCCGCCGCGCTGGCCATTATGGCGTATCGGATGGGGGCGCAGAGCTGCCACTAAGACAGTTGCTGGTGGCGAGTTGCTAGGAAAAAAGCGCGACGCTACGGTTTGACCGCGAACCCAGTTTTACCGCGTTCTCGAGGTTTTGTCTTGAGTGTAGCCCCGTGCCACACTGAGTCAGGACGAGGGAGCCATGAAGCCATTTCTACTGGTGATGGGTTCGTTCGGATGGACCTGCACCGGCAAGGGAGCGTATGACGTACCAACTCGCGCTGTCTGGTTCTGACGGAGCTGTGATTGCCAGCGATCGCTCGGAACGAACCGTATCGTCAAATGGCCAATTCGCAGCAAGAAACATGGTGCGGAAAATATGCATTGATCAAACGGGCCGATTTGCGTGGGCTTGTTCGGGAAGCGAAGCCGCACTGATATTTTCTAGGAACGTAAAAGACCGCATAACCGCATTAGGCAACAATTTTACCGAGGAAGAAGCTGTGAATGCCCTTGAGAGCGCCTCAAGAACAGTTGTTCCAGAATATCAGCCTCTTTCACAGGGACCATGGCCCTGCAAGGTGCTATTCGTGTGTGGACCGAGCAAAAGGATATTCTTACATCCCTTGACCCGGGCGGACGAAAGAATTAGCAAGTGCATCTCGGGAATGGAATTCAATCTAGCAGCCTTCCTTCCCTCGCGGCTCAATTTGTCGAATGCGCCCGTGCAGGAATTGGCCTATCTTGCTGCATATTCAATTCGTGCGGCTCACGATCTAGATTCCGCATTTGTGGATGGGCTAGATATTGCTGTGTACCGCGATGCAACGGGCACGTTTGAATTCGTAAACAGCGATATCATGTGGGATGCGACAGAGAGTTTCGATACTGCGATCCGCGAGCTCTTGAGAAACAAGTCCATCGCGCTGGCATTCCAAGAGCCGAAATCTTCAAACTGAACAGCGCAACTCTTTTGAATAATCGCGCGATGATTCACTGCAGCTACCGCGCGATCCACACACCCTCAACGCTAAAGCTCGGAGACCTCTCTTTCCCAAACATCTGGTGCGTCTGATCGCAAAGAGGCCGGATCATTCTACCAATGCAGGCCGATTGACAAATTTTGGGTTCCGTATACAGTTGGGATCATTATCGAGATTGACCGCCTTCCCAAGTAGACTCGGCACAACGGATCGCTTTCGAGTGGCGCTGCTTTGGGGCTTCTGACAGAGCGGGCACAGCTCTCCTAGTTTTAAGCAAACGGCCGACGTCTACTGACTGGCGTGGCGCACATGCAGGTAACGCAACACCTATATCGGATTCGGTCTTCGATCTTCCAGTTGAATGACTTCTGGCGAGAGAAGCAGCTCCATAGGTATATCTCAGAAGCCCGATCGTTCCTTGCGCGGTTCCGCGATCACATCCGCCGAGAGGCAATTGACAACCCTCAATCCTGGGACTGGATCGACTGCCTGGATGAACTCGTAATTGTCCATCATCGATTGGGGGATTCTAACGAAGGGATCGTGGTGTCAGACGAAGACTTGTTACTACAACTCCATAAAAAATATGTTCCCACGTCAGATGACTGGACCGCTACTCATTTATTCCAGATGCATACAGCGAGCAGCAATATTTACAAGCGCCGAGCCTTTCTCCAGGCTCGTAGCAACTGTCTGGCTGCAGCAGACCAAATGGATGAGGCTGTAAGGGCCGCTCAGCAGGCCGTTGCGCCTTCTGCAGCTGTCCAAAGCTCTTATCGAGCGGCTGGTCACGTCAAATTTTTAGAGTACTATGCCGCTCTTCTAAGAATGGTGGCAAGTGAGGCGTCTTCGGATTTTGTGCAAGCACGCGAGTCGTTGACTCGGGCACGGGCTGCTGCTGAACATCCAAACGCTCCCCAAAAGTTGCTTCCGGACTATATCTGGGACAAGTCAGATCTTGAGACATACGGTCATTTGATACAAGCGCAAGAGCTGTTGACCCTAGGAAAATGTGCGGAGGCGGTGAGCCAGTACGATCTTTGGGCGACGGCTAACCAAACTCATCGGGCGCGGTTTCGATTTAAGAACGTCGAAGTTCGCCGCAATCTTGCGGGAGTACTGAAGTGCTTGGACAATGATTGCGCCGGCTGCACGACGTGCCGAGCCAGTGTTCAGCGCCTGCAAGAGTTAGCGCACGAGCACTTTATCGGGGGTGCTGGTCGCTTTCTGGCAGCAACCGGGGCTGCGTTGCACAAAGCGGCGGTAACAATTGGCGGTCCGAAAGTGGTCGATATCCTCCAGAAGCTGCGGCTTTATTTGCCGATCCTCGCGTATCATTGGGAACTAAAACTAGACGCTTTGGAAAGCGACTTTGCCTCGCTGCCAAGTTATTTCACATCAGTTCCGGCAGAAGCAAGACGCCTTGCTTCTGCGGGACTAAATCCGGAAACCGTCGCAAGATTTGTTACAGATAGGTTGAGAGAATTTGTCGACGCCTGTTGTGAATACGAAGAAGGTGTCAGCGGTGCTTCCGAGATTCATCCGGCCCCAGCTACGGTTTCGTTGGCGGATTTGATAGACAGGATTGTCCGTGCACGACGCAGTTACAGAGGCGAGCAAAGCCCAGGAGCTACTTCTTGGGCGAGCACATTGACCGATGCTCATAACGTCGAACAAGCTGAGTATCCCGAGGTGCTGGATGTATATCGTAGTGTATTGACAACAGTCGCCGGGCTGTTTCCGCTGATTCTTCGACTCAAAGGCCAGGAACAGTCGCGGGCCGGATGGTGTGCCGAAGCCGAAACAATTTCTGGTGAGACCGTTTCGCTCGAGAGTGATTACCACCTACAAGGTGCTGTGGGGTACCTGTCTTCTAAATTCAGGCGAAATTTGCCAGAGCACGCGGTCTTGCTTCGGCGGGGACGCAATATAGCATGGGTCAAAGCAGCGTCTCCGCAGTGGATAGAAATTGCAGATTTTCCACTGTGGGAGGGTGACTGGACCACGATTGGTCGAGGATTCGAGTGCCAGACGTTGGACTATAAAGAACAGAATCCTCGAAGCATTGCTAAACATCTAGCAGCCTTCGCAAATACGTTCGGGGGTTGGATCGTATTTGGAGTCGTCAATCCAAAACCATCGGACAAGTTAGTTTCGGCGTCAGTAAAAGGCCTTACGCTTGGAGAAGCCAGCGTAGTACTTGATTCCTCTTCGTCGGCAGCATTCAATCAGGTAGAACCGCCGGTGCTTTTGAGCTTCTTTCGAACGTACCAGAGCGACCTTAGAATTGTCCTTCTTTGCTATATTCGACCATCTGAACTGGCACCTCATAAAGTCAACGACAAGATCTACGTTCGCCTTGGATCGATGTCTCAGCCGATTAGCGACTCAAAATGGGCGAATCGCCTATCAGCCTGAAGTCTGAAAGTCGGGAAAAACTACAGGCTGCACACCCTTACAATAAGTGTCAAAGAGTCGCCAGAACGATGAGGCTGTTGTTCGCTCCATCCTGAATTTTACAGGAGCGGCGCCGGACGATTAGAGTCCTTCGCTATACTCTGGACTGTGAGCTTGCCGCGGATTATTCTCGGGACCTCATCGTTCACAGCCGCAGGATGGCAGGGATCGTTCTATCCGAAGGGATTGCGACCCGCCGACTACCTCAACTACTACGCGCAGCATTTTGACGCTGTAATTATGCGGAAGTTACCGGTCGGCACAAAGCATCCCCTTCAAACAGAATCTCTTGCTGATATGCTGCGTCCATAAGGAATAAACTCCCATGAACGCGGAAGAACGAAAATACTTTGCCAAGATGGCGAAACTGATGGTGGAAGAAGCCCGGTCCTCCGATCACGAGAGGATTTTTTCGGCTACCGGGTTTGCGCGAGAAAATATCTCCATCCTCCACCAGCAAGTACGATGCGCCAATCTTGCCTGGGCGCTACGGTACACGAAAACGATTCGGCGAGGAGACGTAGTGGCGATTGTGGGCGGCTCCTTTTCCGGCCTTATGCTGGCATGCTCTCTGGCCATCGCCGACGACGTCATCGTTTACATCTTTGAAAAAGATAAACGCCTCCTGAATCGATTCCTCGACAAGAGTCATCGGTACCTTTCCCCGAATTTGAATTCCCGCTATCTGGGAGTGCGGTTCGATCCCGCCAATTCGGCTCCGTTCTACAGCCCGTCGATCTTCTCCTGGAAAAGCGCTGCGGCCAACGAAGTCGCTCACCAATGGCTTGAGAACTTCGAGAGCTATCGCCGGATGCTGCCGATCTTCGCATTTCTGGAATGGGAAGTTCGGCCGGAAGATATTCAGCAGTGCGAGCAACGCATCCGGATCAAGGTGCCGCCCCACTTGCAGCCCGTGGAAGTCGATCTCCTCATCGATGCCACCGGCTTCGGCGAAGAGGCGAAAACCGACAACGTTGTGGATTACAGCTACTGGGAGGCCGGACATCGCTTGATCTACGATCACCTTCCAAGAAAGTGCACGGTGCTCGTCTCGGGCTGCGGCGACAGCGGCATCGTCGAGGCACTGCACTATACGATCAAAGATTTTCGACACGAATTCGTCGAGCATCTCTGGCCGCATATAAATTTGGAGGCGCATCTGGATATCGGCCTTGCCAGCGCAAAACTCGATCAGATTCTGCTGAGTGAGGAAATTGATCGCTATGACGGGCAGGTGATCTCTGAGCTCTGCTGGTGGCTCGATACCTGGCATCGGCTCGACAACTGGCGTGGCAACGGATGGTCGCTGCGTCGGGAAGGGCCACACGCGAAGCCCATTTTTCAAGCGATCGAGGACGCTATACAGCCGCACCTGTCGAAGGCGTTCTCCGCGCGGAAAATCAAGCGCCTCGACTGGGAGGAACGTGAAGCCTTTTTGCTTGCTCTGGACTTGGGAACACAGTTGGCGATTCGCGCAGCGGTCATGCCTCTTGTGGACCATTGGATCAGCATCAATATAGAGAAACTCGTCCGCAAACTGCCTCCCGGCACTCTGCCGAAGTTGCGTCAATTGCATGAGAACAGGCGTCCCGGCGTAGTCGTTACGCTTAACGGAATAACCCCGACGCTCTATACGCGACAGCTCTCGTCTTACAACGTCTGGTTGGCCCGCATTCTGACCACCTTTCCGAGTGTTCACTACAGGCAGGGCGAGATTACCAATGTAGTGGAAGCGGAAGACTCGGGTTCTTTCCAGGTGACCTACGCAGACTCCGCACCAGAAACCTACGACCGTGTAGTGACGCGTTACGGTCCCGCGCCGTCGTCCGACCGACCGCTCGCAACCCGAACCCAGCCCGACCCTCACAGGGGGAATTGGCTGCTCAACCGGATACGTTACGGAATTCCGAGCAAGGACCCGCAAATCGAGCGCATGGTCGAACCAGGGACCTACGACGTCGAGCGGAAACTACCGGACGTATTACAACGCTGCGGCAGCGATCGGGTGCACCCCGTGAATAAAGCGTATTACAAATTGCTGCTGCTTGCAGGCTCGCGATCGTTCAAGACAGGCTTGTACGGTGAAGGCAATCCTCAGGCATGGTTGTCGGCCCAGTTGCGTTCGGGCATTCGCCCGAAGTACGAAGAGGACCTGAACGTTGTGCGCAAGAAACATCGGCCAAAGAGCGACAAGATGCAAAAGTTGGCGGTGCCAAGCCGCAATAAAAAGTAGATCGCACCCACAGACGCGGCGAATGGTTAGGTTTCGCCTAGGTCCAGCTGTCCTCACGCATCTTCTTCAGGAGCTGGCTCGGCCCACCAATAACCCTCGACCGATTGAAGTCGGCGGATCACTTGCGTTCGAGGGCACGACGAAGCCTCGCAGCTTCGCTGTCGAGCTTGGCTTTCTGCAGGGCATAGATCGCATCCCATACCAGTCGCTCTAGTTTTACAATGTGAGCCTCGCGTTCGGCTACAGCCGCATCATGGCCCGCCCACTGTCGAATTAAGGCCCAAGCTGCACGATATTTATTAAGCAGAGGGATGATGTATTCTTCGCCTGGACGCCGGGCCTCTTCCGCCCATTCCCGTTCGGCTGCTTCGATTTTGGCCAGAACCGTAGCGGGTTCGGCGGCACAAAATTTTTGAGCCAGTTCGAGTGCTTCCTCCAAGGGTACGTGGAGAGTCTTTGCTCGATCAAAATACGCAATCGCTGAATTGTGCTCTGGCGTCAGTCCGGCTCGGACTCTCACTCTCCCGAACGCCTCCAGTTTGCCCCTTAGCGTTCCTCTGTAAAAGGAAACGCCGTCGCCCACGCTCTCAAACACCTCGGACAGGGCGTTGTCCAGGGCAGAATCGCACTGGTATCCGCTCCGATCGTTATGCTCCATAAGACGCGCCGCGTTTTCCTCCTCTCTCAAAAATGCTTTGTGCTCCTTCCACGCCACAATCAATTGGCTGGACTCGACGTAGTGAACCAATCCCGGATTGGGATCAATCCACTCCGCCCTCCACTTGTTTCCTCGGATGTGTTCGAGGATGCGCACGCACTGGAAGGGGACACCCGTGGCGCGCTTTTCCCGGAATGCGTACTCCAGACCCGGTGTTATATCGGCTTTCAACACAGTAGCCTCACCACCACCTCTCCACCGAACGTAGGCGCCGCAAGACCTCCGGTTTGTCATCCACAATGGATTGAGGATTCTCTTTCAGTGGATCAATCCGATCGGCCTGCCGCTCGGCCCATGCGAGCCATTCCGCGTCCTTTGCCGCGGTCGCGCGCACAGCGGCGACGTATTTTCGAATGCGTTCGGCGCGATGCCATGCAATGGCTTCACGTTTGAGCGCCTTTATTTTTGTTTCTTCCTTCTCGATCTGTGTCAGTACCGCTCGCACCTCATCGATGCGCCTCTGCCGGGCTTGCTCTTCCTTCTCCTCGGCGTCACGCCGAGATCGGGCCGCGAGCGCAATCTTCATCATCCCGGCGATGCATGCCGGCAAATGTTCTTCAAGCTTCGCGCGCTCGCTGTCCCGCCAGACTCTTCGCAATCTTTCTGGACAGTAATTCCAGAGCTCCAACGACAGAATGCCGGTGGGTTCAAGGGTGACGCGATTGTATGTGTACGTGCCTGATCCTTCCGCAGACTTGATTTGGCGTAATTTCTCGACGACGCCGAAACAGATGTTCTCACCGTAAATGATTGCGCCAGTCGATTCCGATTTGTTCTTCTCGACGATGAGCTTGAACCGCTCCCGCTCCAGGATATGAATGATGGCTGCCATGATGCGCAGCGCGCGCGGCAAGGTGGCCTTCGTGACGCGCAGGTCCAACCACTCCGTCTCGCGGCCGCCCCACAGCTTTTCACCCTCCTTACTTCGCGCCTCACTCAAAAGCGACCTGGTTTTTTCGACGAGTGGATGGGCCAGCATCGCCTTGGTGACAGGCGGAGTGGTGGCCGCCGCAACGCGCTCGATTCTTTCGAGCTCCGGTGCATCCTCGGGCAGGATGGGAGTTTCGGGTTCGCGGATTTGCCGGATCAGAATCGGAATGTTTTCCGCTTCGGGGAGCGGGGGCCGCGGGATCGTGTGGCCGCACGCTATTTTTGTCCAATGCCCAAGACCGGGAAGCGGAATCTTCAGCTTATGGCAGATCTTGGCGAGGCCGACATCTGAAATGTTGTATTCCGCCGCGAGTTTGCGAAGCGGAAATTGCCAGACCTTTTCATAAAGTTCCTGCCGGTCCCATTTCGAGTTTCGGTTATACATTCACCCGTATTCCTCCACAACCGCGCGAGAGTCAGATGAGAGGACTCGCGCTCTCAGCCACAAGCTGGCCTGTCACGCTGCCCGTGCAACCCCTTGCGCGAACTGGTTCAATGCAGATCCGGCTCACGCTTCCATACGAATCGGCCGAGGGTGTGGTCTTTACAAACAGGATCCGCCGGGAAAACCGATCCATGCATAACCGCGTACACACCTGCTTGAAGCAACTGGACCGCAAGCAAGCTCTCCGTTAGATTTTGCAGCCCGTCGCTCCCCTCGAAACCAAGCGGGGTCATTGCTCCGGTCAAAACGATGGGCGTTTCAAGCTTCGCAAGCGCTCGCTGCAAGTAAAGCCCTGTCTCAACCATCGTGTCTGTACCGTGGGTGATGACGACCGGTGCATTCTCTTTCAGGACCGCGCGCACCATTCCAAGGATCAGAACGCGATCCGGGTCGGTCATCTCCAAGCTGTCCTTATTCATCAGCGGAACGACATTCACCTCGCAGTCCGGCAGTCGCAAGTGACCTAGATAGCGCCGAATTTTGCTGTCGAGGTTTTGGACAGATCCCATTCTTTCGGAATAGGCCTTCTCAATCGTTCCGCCGGTGGTGAGCACGCAGAGTTGTCGCCTGCCCCCTCTTCGCCAGACTTGCGCTCACACTTGTAATGGCCATCATCGTTCGTTGTCAGGCGAGTTGCGTACAAATTCCGTCGCGCCTTCCGTCCTCACGGACAGTACGCCTTCAACCTTCGCAAGATAGCCCTCGATTTTGCGCGAGTCCTCCTCGTGCGTTTGCACAGTGACAGTGATATGCACCTTGTCGGCCCTCTTGCGCCTTACCATCCAGATAGCTTCGATCTGAACGTTCAGTTCGTGAAACAGCGCAACCACGGGCAGCAAAATATCCGCCCGGTTCTGCGCTTGGATGACGAGAGTGACTCGGTCATCGCCCCTCGATGCGTAACGCGCTTTTGCACTCACCATTCGCCACCCGCCACTATCGATTCAGCATTCGATTACATTCAAAGTTGCAAGGCCGCCACGTGAAGTCTCTTTGCGGCGCTCTGCCTGTCCTTGCGGATCTCATACAGCCGCGTGTTGTTGACGCTATCACGCGCGGCCACTCAAGAAAGCGATGGCCTGAATCTCGATGTGAGCGCCGTAGGGCATTTCTTTGACCGGCACCACAGCGCGCGCGGGCAATACCGGCACTTCCGAGAAAAACGCTCCGTAGATGCCGTTGATTTCGGACCAGTGGGCGATATCGCTGATGTAGATCGTGCATTGAACGATGTCCGCGATGGTGCCGTCAGCGGCTTCGACAATGGCGCGAACATTTTGAAGTGCTTGGGCAGCCTCCTGGGCTACCGTGCCGTTCAGGATGTTGCCGTCGTGGTCCAGAGGCAGTTGGCCGGAGACGAATAGAAAGTTTCCGATACGCACCGCTTGCGAATAGTGGCCCCTCGGCTGGGGAGCGTGGGCCGTCTTGATAGCTTCATGCATAGGTATGGGAGGGCCGAATCGAATCCGAAACGGAACGCTCACTTCTCAGCAGGAACTTTCCCTACCTCAAAATCAATTGCGCGTAGACCGCGGGATCGACATTGCCCCAGCTCACAACGCAGCAGACCAACCTTAGCGATCTCCGCGACGCGGCCTACTCGGCTCTTGGTGGCTACGTCCACCAATTCGACTTGGCCGCCAAATTCGCGAACGGCCTCTACCTTCACTTTTGCGCAGGTGGTCGGCATCACATACGCAAGGCAATAGGCATTATTTCCCCTCTACCCTTATTGCGCAGCGATGTGGAGCTTTGTACCGTCTTCGTTTTATGAAGACACTGCGAATGACTATGTCAGAGGCGATAGGGGTTAGGGGCGAGGGCCGGCCGGTGGGGCTCCTCGGAATCGATCGGAAAATGGGAGGCAAGTCTGCCGCGTCCGGCAACAGAGGCCGCGGGATGGTGTGGCCGCACGCTATCTTTGTCCAATATCCAAGACCGGGAAGCGGAATCTTCAGCTTATGGCAGATCTTGGCGAGACCGACATCTGAAATGCTGTATTCTGCCGCGAGTTTGCGAAGCGGAAATTGCCAGACCTTTTCATAGAGTTCCTGGCGGGATCATTTGGAATTCCAGTCAATCATGCGCCTGTTCCAACGTCCTGTTGAAGGTTAAGGAACAAGCATGCCTCTCACGAATCATTGCGTTTCGGCGTCGGTCCACACAAACCGGCCGAGTGTGCGGTCTTTCCGCACTCTGTGAACCGGATAGGCGCGGCCATGCATCACCACGTAAATTCCTGGGCGCAGGAGTTGCACCGCCATTAAACTTTCGGTCAAATTCTGTAAGCCATCGCTGCCTTCAAAGCCAAGCGGCGTCATGGCCCCCGTTAGAACAATCGGCAAATCGAGTTCGGGCAATGCTCGCTGCAGGTAAAGACCCGTTTGGACCATCGTATCTGTACCGTGCGTGATGACGATCGGCGCTCTCTCTTTCAAAATTGCTCGCACCATTCCGAGCAGGAGAACACGGTCCTGGTCGGTCATCTCCAAACTGTCTTTGTTCAGCAGCGGGACAACGTTCACTTCGCAATGTGGCAGCCGCAGAAGGCCGAGGTAGCGGTCAATCTTGCTCTCAACGTTCGAGACCGAGCCGGTCTGCTCGGAATACACCTTCTCCATCGTCCCACCGGTCGTCAAAACATAGATCACCTGAGTCATCACCAGGCCTTCAGTCAGTCGTCCATCGTTTCGGTTAGGATTTGTTTTGAACCACGTTCGGTCTTAACCGAGCTAACATCCACTGCCTTATAAAGATTCGCTTCCATTCGCCGGCAACCCTCTTCGTTTGCCTCGATCGTGACGCGAATGCGCAGGGTTTCCGAACCGCGCCGCCGCACCATGTACAGCGCCTCGACCTCGACGTTCAAGCGGTGAAACAGCAGGACGATCCGAGCCAAAACGTCCGCCCAGTTCTCGGCCTGGATCACAAAGGTGACCCGTTCTACGCCGGGCCCGCCGAGCTGTTTAGTTCTTCGAGAAATCACCTTGGACCAACTAGTTTTCCATTACGCGGGCCGCAGCTAATTCGTATGCGACGAAACGACGGTGCCTGGCACCGCACCGTCCAACTTTCGGACGACGGACTGGAGGCCATGTTGCCGAGCCGCTTCGAGTGCCACGCGCTGGACCAATCCATATCCGCGCTCAGCCATCTCCACAGCTGTTTCATAAGAGGTCCAGGGCAGGTAGTTCGCGCCTGGATTACTGTCCGGGTCTTCGGTGAAGTAACGTTCCACATCCTTAATGAGCTCGCATCGCCCTGCGTCGAACTCATCCGCCAGGAGCGTAGGCCAATACTGACTGCTGGTTGCGAAAAACACGCTCCGCCGCTCTCAGGAAGCTACGCTCTTCCACTACCGCTACAAACATTTCGAGTTGCATGAGCTCCATCTCGCGTTCTCCTGTCCTTTGTACATCTCCCCAAAAGAACGAGGCCGTCATCCACTTCGGATAACGGCCCCTGGCACTTGGTCAGTTTCTTTTGCGCTGGTCGCTATCCGGCTTCGGCGTTCAGGCTAATTCGTCCAACCACGACAACGATTACAGTCAAGCTTCCCTTGTGGTGGGAAGACAGAAACGAGGAAGGTACGAGCAAAGCCGGGACCAAAAAAGAGGCTATCGCGAAGACACGACCGGATTGACCGTTGTTTTCCATCTGGCTTCTCAAATATCACGACACTCCCAAGCTGGTCCAATTAGTAACATTTATCTCGGCGAACAGCACCGCGCAATGCAAAACAGTTAGCATTCCATGATGTTCAGCGTTGCAAGTCTATTGACAGCCGCCTCTTTATAGCGGGACTCGATGTCGAGACCACTCCGGTACATTTGACACGGGGAACCCTGAACTAAGCCATGAACAAATTTCGAACCAAGAACAAAACGTTAGCTGGTCGTTCGGCGAGTCGCCGCATAAACCATGGAAACCAGTAGTTGCCATACGAAATCAGCACCCGAGAGCGGTACCCTTGCTCCGCCAGTCGCAGTTGTTGCGCTCTCTGAATCCCGTAGAGCATTTGAAATTCAATATCCTCCCGTTTCATCCCTCCGGAGGCAGCCCACGCTGTCACTCGATTGATCAAGTTTCGATCATGAGTAGCAAGGGCAGCCCGCACGCCATTTCGCCGAGCTTCTTGTCCGAGCAACTTCTTCGCCAGTCGAAAAAAATTCTCGTCCACTTCAGTCTTTTTCGAAAATGCGACGCCAGCCGACTCGTTGTAAGCACCCTTCACCAATCGGACAGCAGCGCCAGACGAAATCAGGCTCTCTACATCTTTCTCCGTCCGTCGAAGATAGGCCTGGACGCAGACCCCGACATTACGAGAGACCAATTGAGCGCTTTCAAAAAGACGTAACGTCCTTTCCACGTATGCACTCTGTTCCATATCGATCCACGTGGTTCCGTAACTAGACGCGTATTTAAGCAGGATAATCATGTTTGCCAAGCAGAAATCGGGATCGAGATCAAGACCGAGTTGTGTTAGCTTCACGGATATTTCGGCAGAAATCCCATGAGATCCGATGCGGTCAAGAACCTCCAGATAGTGCCTAGTTACTGCCATTGCTTCCTCTCGACCGGCGATATTTTCTCCGAGATGAGTGAGGACAGTCCCGATATTCGATTTTCCCAGGCCGCGGCAGGCAGCGAGGGCCTCTTCCAGAGTTTCACCTGGTAGGAATCGCCGAACCGAACGCCCCAGGACACGGGAGCTGCTGGCATGTGTACGTAGCCAGGTATTTTCCGAAGCTTTCAAAAGAGTTCGTCGTAGCATTGTTCTTCTGAGCAGAAAAGTATCCTCAGCATTCGATCACTGACTCAGGAAACTAGTACAACCGTACGTACCGGCATGCCATTGTCCCGCCGGCGGCTTGTACAATGGGCCGAAGATTCGAGACACCCTGTCTCGCTTCTTTAGCTATCGCCCCCGCTGACCATGCGCCGCTGGCCATCTAGCCACAACTACCGGGAATCAAACAACAAACCGCAGCCTCCCATAGTCCGGCAAGAGTTGCGGGACCGCGGAGAGCCATTCAGCTTGTCCAAGGCGACTGAGTAAAGTCTAGCCGAGAGATTCAAACGATGCGATTCAATATTATTGATTTGACCGGTATATACGAGCGTGGTAACTCAACAGACGTTGATGATGCGACCGGTCAGGCTCACGGTCGGAGGTCCAAGGGCTTTAATTTCGTCCTTCACCTCACGAAGCTACGCCAATTGAAAAGGAGGCAAGCAAAATGAGAAAATTGGGTGTTAATTCTGCGGGCATGTGGGCCCTCTATGGGCTATTGGTGGTCGGTTTGCTTTACTCTGCGATTGGGGGAACGGAGTCCGTTTACGCCTACGACCCCTGTAACGCAGCCGAATGCGCTGCATTCAACAACAATGCCAACTACGTTTGCACCCAAACGGGGCACGGAGGCGCGGCGTATGTTTCCTGCCCGGATAACCCACCTGACACGGCGATTATTTATTGCAACGACGGTTATGCAGTCCCGTTGATATGCCGCGATTAATTCGTACGCGCAACTCTTTCAGGGTACTGGAGTGGTCGGTTCCACTATGACGTCAGCATCCCCCAATTCAATGGAGCAGCAACGTTACCATGCGACTCTCTGGAACTGTCTCAAGCGGGGACCCGCCCAGTCGAACGATAACCCAATTGAAAGGAACTAGACGCCACATAGCTACTGCTGGAGTCCTTCTGTTGGTGGGCTCAGTTGTGCTCAACGTCCTGTTGGCCCGCAAAGTGCGCTCTACGGGCGCATCAAGCCACGTACTGCAGGTGGGTGTGAATGTCCCCCCGATTACGGCAACGCGTACAGATGGAAAAATCGAAACGATTGCTTATTCGAGTTCTGATCGGCCCACTGTACTCTATATCTTCACTCCTACATGCTCCTGGTGCGAGCGTAATATGGACAACATAAAGGCACTGATTCACTTGAAAGACGCAGAATATCGCTTCATCGGACTTTCTCTTTCAGGAGAAGGTCTTTCATCATACGTACGCGCACACGGACTTGCTCTTCCGACTTACAGCGAGTTACCACAGGATCTACTTCAAGTCTACAAGCTGCATGGCACACCGCAAACTATTGTTGTCTCGCCCGAGGGACGTGTGATTCAGAACTGGATGGGGGCATACGTGGGTAATCAGAAGTCGCAAGTGGAGGCCTTCTTTCATGTGTCTCTCCCCGGAATTCGACGCGCGCAGAATTCGCACTGATCCCGACAACAGACTGCACAGGAATTTGTAGGATTCGCCATCCAGGCTCGTGAGGGACTTGGTCTCGGCCCGGGCACAACGACTCACCTCAATCACCCCTCTGTACTTCCTCTCTGTCGTGCATACGAGCGCAATTCCGCGACAGCAGAGACGGCTTCGGCTCGTATATCTAGCAGCTGACGCGCATAGCGATAGAGCATCTCGCCCGCCTCTGTCACTAACCGATTATGATTGGAGTAGACAAACAGGCACACGCCGAACTCATCTTCCAGCTTACTGAGTGCCATGCTCACGGCGGGCTGGGTACGAAAGACTCGGTTCGAGGCACCGCGGATTGTTCCTTCTTCAACCGCAGCGACGAACATCTCCAATTGCATGAACTCCATGGGCTCCATCCCAGACGTGTTGATTGCGGCTCGGGGAGCGGCCTGGCGGCGAAGTCGCGCCCGGGAATTGCCGCGGCCCGTCAACGAATATGGTCTGTGCCTTCTTTGGACTTCGCTTCGTTCTGTTCATTTAGCCTTCGCAATTCGCGCCAGCGGGCGTACTGGTCGGCCTTCGCCGGATCGGGATCTTCTTCGTCTTTGAGCCAGAAACGGAACCAGTCTACATCGCCCTGTTCAGACGCCAGCCGCTCCAGCGGTTTCACGACTACATGCACGGCATCCGGAAGGTAGATCAAATCCACAGGCTTGTCCTGTAACCTCAACGCGGCGTAGAGCTCCCAGTTAAACAGCAAGTCCTGCGAATCGTGCACCTCGATTCGGACAGGCGCCACAATTTTATCCAAATTGAAAGCTGGAGCCTCTTTCAGCCACGTCTTCAAGCCATCGCCGAAAGGCTGTGACCCATAGATCGCGACACTCTCCTTCTTTAGAGTGTCGTCTCCGATGTCCACGCCCAGCAACCGCTGCATGTAGCCCAAGAAGTCTGAAGAGGCGATTGTCGCCGCTGCAAAACGCCTTGGGTACTTTGTCAGAGCTTCAAGCGTCCAATAACCGGACCGACTGAAACCGATGATGCCGACTCGTGCTGCATCGACCAGTCCTTCTTCAGACAGTTGGTCTATAGCTGCCTCGCAGGCTTGCGCGTTGACAAACGCTTCCTGCGGAGTGGCCAAGAGATCGAATGCACCATCGATCTGCAGAACAAGAATTTCGCTTGCGGCCAAAGGCCGTGCTGCGAATGCCGTTGTAAACGTTCCTACAGTCATAAACTCCTGACTGCGGAATCCGTACGTTTGAATCACGAGTGGGTACCGATGGCCTGGGTTAAAATTCGGTGGTTTGACTAGGCCTCCATGCCACTCCCGCCCCGCTTTATCCCTCCAGGCGTAGACTGATACCTCGCCGAGGTTGATCGTATGTAGCCGCGGATTGGGATCCCATAGCCTCAGGCCCTGGTCCTTACTGCCATTACTGACAAACAGAGTAGGCGGATTGTTTAGATCCTGACGTACTCCGACCCAGAAGTGAACACTTGTGGGCGGGGGTTTATCCTCGACCTGCGTCCACCTGCCGTCGTGTAGCCGATAAGTCTCCGGCCCGTACTCATAAGGTTCATTGCCTTTCGGCTTGCCGTAGGTCGAATAACTTAGGATTATCTCACCTGAGCTTTCGCGCCACGTAACATCGGTCAGATAGTAGGCTGTCCCTTCCGCTACATACTGCTCCCGTCCGCTTTGCTTGACAGACGCAATGCAGTTCATACGATGGCTTATCGTTTCCAAGAGTGCGATGCAAGGCGTTCGCGAGCGACGGTACCTTTCAGTCCCAACAGTATTCTCCAGGGGAATGTACGTATTCATCAAAAGCACGCGCCGATTGTCGCGAGACCAGACAGCTTCGCTTGGACTCCAATAGCTGAGAGCTTGTCCGACAGGCGCATCAATCGGGTCAACTTTCCCGGTGTCAAGGTCCGCGATCGCATATTGCTTGGGCTGCTCCAATCGATACAAGAGCCCTTCTTTCCTCTCTCCCGGCCTAGATTCCTTTAGACGCACGAAGCTCGAAAGGGAATCCGGAAACGGCTCATACGCTTCCCAAGCCTTCGGGATTCGAACCGCGTGTTGCGTGATCGCAACATAACGGCCAGATGCCGAAAGCGAAAGTATGTCAGTAATAAGTTGGATAGGCTTACCGCTTGTCACATCCTTTACCGGAGATGCTTTCTTGTCGCGAATCACCCATAGGGTCGCGGGCGTGCCAAGCTGGGGAAAATGGTCGGGCAATTCCCAGCCAAGTGCAGAAGTTATGGACTGTCCTGTAAGCACGATTTCGTTCGCTTCCGGTGGTTTGTCGGGGGTAAGTGTAACTGCATAGACTATAATTCTCTCAGTAAAATCGAACTGGATTACATCCTGCCCCAAGGTCGAAAGCCTCTCCAGCGCACCCGTGTTTACGTCGGCCGTAAACAAGCTCCGTGTAAGCGCCTTGTCCCGACCGAGGAATGCGAGCTTCTCGTCGGACAACCAGCGCAATTGGGTAATGGAGGAATCATTGGCCATCGCCGCCATTCGCGCTATCGCCTTGGGTTTGGGGCGTTCGACTGTGCTTGGAGAATCGTGAAACTGCCGTACGGCATTGACGTCAAACACCCACACGGTGGACTCAAGTTCATTGGAGCGCAGAAGACCGCGTTGTGTCACCAGAGCAAAAAACCGATTGCCCGGTGAATACTTCACTTGTTCCGCCTGCAGCTTGGTGGGGTTGAAGGGATACGGATCAATGAAACTCTGCATGTCAATTGCATCTTGAACAGTGAATGTGCGTGATTGACTGGAAGACGAAGGCGACCACGCCAGGACCGACAGCAGCGTTGGAACTAACGCTATGAGCATTGAGCGTTTTTGCGCTCCTACTAAGAGACGACGCAGGACCGAGCGATTATTCTCTCGAGGATTCAATTGCTGTGTTTCGATGCCTGTGTTGGCCCGAAGAAGCATCATGGCCTCTTCAGAATTGAAGCTTCAACGCCAATTGGATGGAGCGCGGCCCGCCGATCTGATACAGAGGACTGAAAGCTCCGGCACCGAGATTTCCCCCACTGAGGCTCTGGGCAAGTATTTGCGTTGACATCCCAAAAGGAGGAAAAGGCCATCCCCCACTGGGTGGTCCGAAGTTCGGATGGTTCAGGACATTGAACATTTCTGCCCGGAACTGTAGCTTGAGCGACTCGTGGATGGGGAACTCACGATGGACGGCAAAGTCCCATTGCGTGGCCCCGAATCCCCTGAGCGCGTTTCGACCCAGGGTCCCCTGCCGGGCAGGAGCACATGGAAAGGTGACTGCCGGATCACAACCGGCCGGATTAGTGGCAGGATGCGTGAACGCCACCGGATTAAGCGCCTTCCTGCCAGGATATTTTGATCCAAATAGGTAAAGAGGCTGGCCAGGAACCAGATCGGGTCGAACAACTGCCTGGAAACCGCTAGGAAGTTGGGAGAAAAACGCGTCAGAAATATTAACGGGTGGCGCGGAACGGGCCAGAATGATGCTCTCGAGGGACCAGCCACCTAGAATTGCGTTTGTGAAGCCATTGATCTTTGGAGCCGGAAGGTCGTAGGTCAACCCCGCGGAAAAAGCATTGCGTATATCGAAGTCGGAAGGCCCTCGGTTCGCATTTACGGCCGAAGGCACGAGTAAATTGGCAGAATTCCCGAATGCCGAGCCGGCGGAACCCGTATCAATCGAATGTGACCACGTGTATGACGCGAGCGCCTGGAGACCATGCGACAAGCGTCGTTGAAACTGAACCTGGAGCGCATTGTAATCAGATGTACTCGCGTTAGTTACCAAATCGGTAAATCCAAATGTCACGTTCGGTGAAGGTATGGCCGCGGTTTGTAGAAGCCGTCTTCCCGCTGCGCCAATATAGGAAGCAGATACAATCTGTTGCTTTCCTAAGGCCTGTTCAAGAGCAATATTCCACTCAAGTGTGTAAGGCAGTTTCAGACGTGGATCGAAGGCGATAATGCCAGCCTCAGGCGTAATCGCGGGCGGCGCTGCCGCGGCGGGAGATAAGGGGAACGTGCCACCACCCGAGAAAGCTAACCGCATAAAGGGAAACAAAATGCTGTTGCCCGCCTCCGAAGTTGCAAGGTCATAAAAAACACCAAACCCGCCGCGCAATACGGTTTGCCAGTCTTGCCTCTGACGGAGCTGATACGCAAGGCCGACCCGGGGCGCGAAGTTGCCGTATGTGGTCTTGTAGGGAGGCGTTCCCGCTGGAGCAAGAGCTAAGCCGGATAAATTGCTCAAATCAAAACCGGTCACAGCCGGGAAGCTCGGACCATTGATCGTCTTGGGTGTGTAATCTAGATCCCATCGGAGACCGTACGTCAGGGTAAGACGGGGGACGATGCGCCAGGTGTCTTGCGCATAGATGCCGAGATCGCGGAATAGATATGTAGCGGACACCCTTGAGAACACAGCGCTGAATAAGAGAGTTCCATTTTCAGCGGACGGCACATCGCCAAAAAATGGTTCTTGAGCATACAAATTTGGGTCGCGCTGCGGAGACAATCGCCGAAAGTCTACTCCGAACTTCAGACTGTGCGAACCCTTTTGCATAGATAAACTGTCCACAACGTTGATTTGGCGCTGCAGGTTCCGTGCGAATTGCCCAACCTGTAATGCACCTGTTGGTAAGGAAAAAATCGTTAAGCCAAAGAATGCGTTTTGCGAGGTGAACGGACTGGGAAACGGCAGAGAGCTCAGGGGAACAGCACCTCCGAAGTTATCCAATTGGGCATGACTATCGGCATTCGTTCTACTGTAGTTGAACCGTAAGTCGTTGGTAACTGTTGGAGCAATAATCCAGGTAGCTCCTGCAGTTGCCGTCTGTGTCGTGATACGAATCACGGAGACTGTACTCAAGGGGACTCCACCGTTACCGCGTTGAGCGATTTGGGAGGGGGAGTAGTTGTACCGCCCGAATAAAGACCATTTGTTCGTCAGTTTGTGGTCAACTCGAAGGCTGTATGCATCGAGCGTCGCCGGATTGGAATAGCTGGCGTTGTATTGGGCGATCCCATTTCCCAACTCTGGTTGCTTGGGATCAAACGGGTATGCGTTCAGGAAAGGTTGCATGGCCGGCACTGCATTCTGTCGCGCCGCGAGATCGGGGACAGTGGTAAGACTGGTTTGTGGCAATCGAAGCCGAAGTCCCTCGTAGGAAAAGAAGAAGAAGGTCTTCTCCTTGAGAATTGGGCCGCCAAACGTGCCGCCGAAATCATTCTGACGCTCCTTGGCCTTGGGAATCGGGGTTGCGTTCAGAATGTTGACACCGTTAAACCAGTTGTTTGCATCGAAGACATCATTTCTTAGGTAGTCGAAGGCACTCCCATGGAACTGATTCGTGCCCGAGCGCGTGACGATTGAAATCTGTCCTCCCGGTGTACGGCCAAATTCCGGTGCATACGTGGAGGTCTGAATCCGGAATTCTTGCAGCGCGTCCACGGAGACTAGACTGTTTGTCCCACCCATCGCACTAAACGAGCCAAGCGCTCCCCCAAGCCCATTACCGGCACCGGTGGTCACAGACGTGCCGATTCCGATGTTGGCGCTCACGCCGTCAACCATCCAATAGTTGGAGGCGGCGCGCTGTCCGTTGATGCTGAATTGCCCTCCGTCGTTAAAGTTGCTCGGGGTGACGACCGTTCCGGGCGTGAGCTGAATCAACGTCTGAAAGCTCCTGCCATTCATCGGCAGATTCTCGGCAAATTGCCGATCCACGACGGTGCTTACCGTTGCATCCGTCGTGTTAATCACTAGCCCGCCTGCCTCGACAGTCACCGTTTCCGAAACGGAACCAATCTCAAGAGCAAAGTTTTGCTCTGACTTGTCCTGGACCTGGAGTTCGAATTCCTTAATGGCAACTTCCTTGAAACCGGGCTTACGGATCATCAAGTGATAATGTCCCGGCATCAATCCTGTGAAGAAGTAAATGCCCGCTCCATTGGTCTTGGTTGTTGTAACGGTTCCTGTCTCGATGCGGGTCGCGGTTACCTCGACGTCTGGGACAACGCGACCATTTGGGTCCTGTATGACTCCGCTTAGTGTCGCGGTTTCGATCTGCGCGAACGCAGGAACGCCGACGAGCAGAAAAAGAACGAGAAGCGTAAGGACCGACCTCATACGCAAGGTAGTAGGCATGATTTCTCCTCTACCTCTATTGCGTAACGGCCCAATGCGTTTGTACCTGCATCTGTGAACAAGCCGTAAAAAAACTTCGAAGGAAGCGGAGAGGAAAAAGTGGAAGGCGATAGTGAAAAATCCAAAGTGGCCGGAGAGACGACCCAAGTAATTGCGTTTATCCGCTGTGGCGCACGTGCGCATGAGTCCTGGAATTCAGCCTCACTACCCACCCGTCACCGTCGTCGTCACGGATGGTTAGGCGGGGTGCCAAAGTACGCCTCGAGGAGAGGCTTTCCCGTTGGTGTCGCAAATGGCCGACCTGCAGGCTCAAGAGTCACGAAGACTGTATCGATTTCTTCAAGAAGCTTGGGATCATCGAACTTCATGGCCCATCGATGCTGCGTTTGGTCATCGTTGTAGAAGATTCCAAGACTGCGAGCCGTCTTACTATTCAGGTTGTTGCTGTTGGTCCCCCATGCGGCATACACGAACTTTCCGTCCGCGGTATTCTTCGTCGGTAGATCGAACGCGTAGAAGATGAGCGACTTCCCTTGCGTGTAGAAGGCTCGCCCAAATGCCTTTCGCGCGCGGCCCTTCCCATCCCGGTCAATAACATCAACGATATGTAAATCGCGTGCGCCCATGATGTCGCGAACCTCGCGTCCCGCCGATAACAGCTCTCGCTCACGGTCAACGCTTGCGGTGACTTCAGTCAATCTCGCTTCGCGATCCGCCAGTTTGTACTGCAAAGACTGGATCGTTGTTTGACTCGTATTGACTAAGTCCTTCGCCTGAGTCAGTTCCCTCGTCGCCGCGCTCAAATCATTTCGCGCCTGGATCACTTCCTGAGCCTGCTTGTTCGACTGCTGTTCGACTTCTGTCAGCTTGGTTTCAAGCTCAGCTGCGTGCTGATCCGATTTGGCTAGCTTGTCTTGCAGAGCGCGAACTTCTTCTCTTGCGCGATCGGTTTCGTTCCGCAGTTCGGCAAGCGCGGCCCGCAGACGGGACGCCTCTGCCGGTTCGGGAATGGATGGTTCCGAAACTTGAACGGTTGCGGCGAGTGAAACCCCAGTGGGACTCTTGGTGACAATGGCTCCGCGGCCTTTGCGCAAGCCCACAGCGCCACCCACGCCTGCTCCAACCACGAAGGCAGCCGCAATTCCTGCTGCTACGAGGCGCCTGTAGCGTCTTAGAAAAGGCGCGGGAACAGCCACAGGAAGACATCGAGCAATGTTGTCGCGCAAGCGACGGTGCCGTTCAGCCCGCTCGCCATGGTCTTCGTTTCTAGGCGAGCCCGCCAGAAACGCGGTCGTTGCAATGGAACTGGTTTCCGCGACGATTTCGCGGCACTTGGGACAAGTTTCCTGATGGCGAAGGAACTCCTCGTGTTCCTCACGAGAGAGTTCACCAATCGCCGCTAGGGACGCGAGTTCTTCAAATCGATCGTGCTCTGACAACTGACACCTCCGGAGCCACTCGCTTGGTTAGCTGTCGATGCAATTTCAACGTGACACCTCGATCCGGTTCCGATGCCTCGTCTTCTTCCTCTCGCGGCGCGAGGAACCTGCGCATTCTTTCGAGGCCGCGGTACAAGTGATGCCGGGCATTTCCGAACGACTCACCCGACTCCTGCGCGATCTCGTCCACCGACAGGCCGCGAAAGAAATACGCTGTGACTGCGGCCTGTTGCTTCGCGTCCAGATGTTTCAGGGCCTGCTCGATTAGGTGTGTCCCCTCTTCCGGTGACAGACCGGACGTGAATGTCTCCTCGTGCGCCAGCGTTTCGGGATCAAGTTCTTCGATTTGCAAGCTCGTGTAGTACCGGCGGCTTTCCAGGTGCCGCCGCTGGTCGATCGCGCGCGTGTAGGCGTAGCGGAGCAACAGAGTGCGGAACGAACCTCTGTGCTCGTCGTATCGCAACATGGTTGTGTGCACTTCAAGGAAAAGAATCTGCACCAGATCTTCAGCCTCGGCTTTGTTGCGAAGCACCGAAAACGCGAGCCGAAATACGTCCTCGCAGTAGCGGTCAAAGAGCACGAGAAACGCGTCGTGATTTCCGGCCACGGCCTCGCGGCATAAAACTTCATCTGGGAGAGAGCGGAACTGTTCCGGTGCGTTAGGTCGTTTCCCAAACATCATCTCGCCCCTGTCACTCGACGCTTCAAGAAATGCACCGGAATGCACCGCAATGAGATCGGAACGTCTGTGGACAGTTTGCGGTACATGGACGATCCAGAACGAAAGTGAGAGAAAACATACAACTGATCTCTATTAGATGAAAGAGCTATGTGAATGCCAAAAGAAAAAATATTTATCAACCGCGCTGGTACAAATCGCTCCGCGCTTACGCAGCGCGCACGAAATACATTTAATTTTCCCTAAAACTTTTGAAGCAATCTTGTGTCTATATTCACTACAGAGGTGTGTATTAGGAATGGACGTTCACCGTGACTACCTCCCAGGGTAGGGTCCGGTACCACTTTCCCAGCGAGTGGCGCCCAGTCCTTTCCGTTCAGTGTGACGCGTGAAAAAAGAGGGTCCCCGATGAAATCACCGCGAGCACGAAGTGTATCTGGCGCTTTCTTCTTCAGCTCTGTTGACCGGCTTGGCAGAACCATTGATCCTTTGATTCTGGCGGTTGCTCACGAAGTCGGTCCGCGCGCCGTGGCGTACGCCGAACGGCTGCTCGGAGATGGAGCGCTCGCACTCGATCTCTTCGAAGAAGCGGCGGCGGCTGTTACTGAAGCGCTGAAGCGGAAGGCGACTGTGGGCGGCGGTCCGGTTCGGGACTTGGAACGCTACTTGTTTCGCACCTATCTCCGAAAAGTGGGCCTGGTCAGAGGGAAGCAAGCCCGCCTCGATCGGTTATTGCGAGCTAACGCGCTAAAGCAACCCGGCAGGACGAAGCCTGCCCAGGCAGAAATCTCCCTATTGTTCGACGAAATCATGGCGACGTATGATAACGTCACGCGGGAGATTGTAAACGGCCGTCTCGAAGGGTTCTTGTGCAGAGAGATCGCGGCCAAGCTGGGCCTTTCGACACACGCGGTCGAAGTACGATACAGCAGAGCTCTCGCCAAAGCGCGAAAACTGCTCTGGACACGACGGTCCGGACTTTGAGGGGGACTTTGGCCTTGCCGGGTGCGAGGAGCAAGCCAGGGAAAAGAAACAAGAAGCTCCTGTCGGAAGAGAAGCTTCTGGAGCTGGGCCGCAAGCACTTTGCGGAAGATTTTCCCAATCCCAAGCGTCAGGGCTGCCCTGCAAAGGACCAGTTGAAGTTGCTGGCTGAAAAGCCCCGAGAAGCAAAAGAATCGGTCCTCAACCACATCTCGTTTTGTTCACCGTGCTACCGGACGTACAGCGGCTTTATGCAGATACAGAAGCGCGCCTTTCGTCGCGAAGAAAATAAAAAACGGGCCCCAGCGACCAAGCCAAGGCCCGCCTAGAGACGATGAGACTTAGAAAGGAGTCTCATCGGGTTGCGGCTCAGGCGTGGCCGGCGCGCCAGTCGTCGTGCTCTTCGCACGATGGAGCTTGCGAATCGATTCCGCCTTCACCTGCCACGACTTGTGCCGCACGGTGATCTTGTTCTTTCCCTTGCCGTACTCCTTCCCATATGTGCTGCTCACCAGCTTGCCCTCGACGTAGATGTAATCGCCTTTGCGCAGCTTTGCAGCGCAGTATTCCGAGAGGCCATTCCATACGACCACTCGGTGCCAGTCGGTTTCAGAGTGCCACTGCTCGTCTGCGCCCTTCCACGACCGCTGCGTTGCGAGCGACAGAACCGCGTATTTGCGATCCGTCCCTCGAACCGTTTTCAGGTCCGGGTTTTTTCCTAAATTTCCTACTAAATGAACGACATTGATGTACATGGTGTACTCATTTCTGCCTCTTGAAGTTGAGGCACAAAAAAGCGAGTGGGGGCGCCGAGTCCGAGGCAAGGAGACGCATTTTCGGAGGGGCACGAAGAATCTCCGATGTAGTTTCAGGAGATTGTTTGGGAGGAACCGAAAAAGCAGAGGCGACGAAGGCGAGGTGAGGAGGAATTACCCCGAAGCAGTGCTGAACGGAAAGGGGCAGAAATGGGGAATGTACGGAAATACGTCAAGGGAATTTGGGAAACGGAGCTAAAGTGAGACGGAGAGTGCGGTAAGGTCTGGTCACGCGCTTGCGAAGGTGGGGCCGGACGGAATGTGTGGCGCTGTGGTCGGTTGGGGATGGCAGGACAATCAGTGATGTGAGAAGAGATTTGCGTCGAGGACCTGCCGGGTTTTTCCTCGCGGGAAAGGAATGCCGGACCCTCTAGCCTGATGGCACTTCAGACCTTAGGAAGGTCCATCAGATTGGAAATGACTGCCGCTTTCTTTTTCTTGTCTCGGTTCAGCAAATCGGCCAACTGGTTTTCGGTGACAACCACATCGCAGTAAGCGGCTGCGGCCCCAACGTATCCGAAGTCGTTGAGATCGGAGAGTCGTGTCTTGAGCTGTTGGTTCCGAACCCATTGCTGGCGAAGATGCATATCCAGGCGCATGCTTGGCATGGCGTCGACGAAACGGTTAAGTCCTTCGGCTCCGAGTCCAAAGAACTCCGCTTCAGGAATGCCGTGGAACGCTAGAGCCCGTTGAATGTCGTCCAGCATATCGAGCACCACTTGCAGATAACCGGCTCGTTGCTGCAGGTCGGGGTTTGCATGCAACAGCCTTGCTCTCGCTTGTTCAAGGCCCTCGGAAAATTTCTTCGCCGGACCGCTCAAGTCTGGCTTCTCTGGTTCACCCCAAGGACTAACGCCCGTGAGAACAGTCTTGGTAAACATGCGATCCGCAAGTTGCTCGAAAGAGGTTCGGCTCTGTTCAGCCAAGACGCGATCCGGGTCCAGTCGAATCGTGGCTTCAATATGGTCGCTGGCGTGAGCTAGTCCTTGGCCGAGTAAAGAAAAAGGCCGCTCGTTGAGCCTGCGATTTAGCGTTATGGACAAGGCGCGATCCAGCTCCCATCGCTGAATTTTTGCCGGGGCAGCGAGGGTGCAATTGTCGGATAGCTCCCACATTAAAGATCCAAGCCGACTCCGGCTTTCGAGGTCTCGCCGCTTATTGGTTTCGATAAAGTGGCCGAGCGACAGTGGGAAAACGTTCAGGCCGAGTCGTTTGGATTCACGGAGAATGTCGAGAACTTGATTGAGTTCTGGAGTGGCCTTCCCGCTGACCGCTCTTGCCAGCTCGATCCATTTGTTTTGGTCGAGATAAATGATCCGGGCAGGCATGTTGCATTTTAACAGGTCGGCCTCGGTGATCCCGAAGCCTGAAAAACAGGTAAAATAAGTCGAAAACCATGACAGAACTAGAAACGATCGGCGTGAACTGCGAATGCGGAGCTCACCATGAGCCCGGGCACATTGTCGTTGCTGCGGTCGAAGGTTTGCGGCTGAGACCGGAAGGCCTGATGGTCGATCCGTCCGGTTTTGGGCTGGCGTGTTACCACGATACGCCGGAAGACAGCGATTCGGTTCGTGAGCGGAACATACGTGCGGTATTGGCAGGCTTCGCCGTGGAAAAACGATATCGGGAAGAGCGGCACTACCCACCGCGGGAAGAAATGGACCTTACGTTCAACAGAGACAATGTGGTAGCGCGAACGCTGCTCGGGCAACTCGACGGCGACTACTGGGCACACGATCGTCGCTTGAGAGAGCAGCTTAACGGTCTCATCGAAAAGCACTGGCTCGCGATCGACGCCCTTGCGTTGGCCTTGCTGCGACAGAATTGGGAAGCCATAAAACCGCTCAAAAGCGGAGGTCAGTGGTCCCATCCCAACGAAACGATGGCGAAGTATCTTGCCGGCGAGGAAGCGGTCCGAATTTTGGCGAAGCACGGGATTAAAGCAGTTGTGAGTGAGTAGCGCCACCAGGCGAGGCGTCTGTTATAATGCGGTCATAAGTCGAATGGGGCGGCTGACACAGCCGCCCCTTTTTTGCTTTAGGACCGGGAAAAGTGTCTTTCGATTTGCGCTCGCTGAAGATTTACATCGATGGCTCCTGCCGGAAAAACCCTGGCGGTGCCGGAGGTTTTGCCGCGCGCATTGAATATCCCTTCGGATGGGATGTTCCCGACGAATTGATCGAATACGTGGGCTACTTCGAGACTAACAACAACCGCATGGAACTGCGCGCCTGCGTATTCGCTCACGAGTGGATTCTCGAGCAAGGCGAAGACCTGGGCGTCCAGCATGTCCAGGTGGTCACCGATTCGAAGTATGTCTTTGACAACTACCAGCGTGCAGCGGGATGGAGCACGAATGGGTGGCGGAACGTGCATGGGCGGCCGCTCGAGAATATTGATCTGTGGAAAGACTTACTCCGGGTTCGGCGAAAGCTCGGATTCCGAGTGCGCATGGAGGTAAAACTCATCGCGGGAAAGTCCACGCTGGTCACCAAGATGGTGGATCGGGAGGCCAAGGCTGCCGCGGCGCGGCCATCAAAGGTCGACAGAGGCTTCCGGCCGGGTAAGATCGGCCGCGCGAAGAGTAACACTGGGAAAGCAGCAAAACTCTTTCCCGCCGCCGGGCAAGAGATCACCATCCGCGTCTATCAGACGATGCCGATTCGACGCGAGGAGCAAAAAGTCAAATTCCAGTTGTATTCGGCACAGGCGAAGGACTTCGTAGAGAAATTTGTGGCCTATGCTGATGCGGGTGTGGGCAATGAACTTCACCGGCAGCACGCGTATGTGGTGCGTATGAACGATGTTGCTGCGTACCCAAGGATTCTCGGAATTGTAGGCGAGGTCAAAGAAGCGGATCTCGTGGCAGTTTCCGCACTGTAGAAGGGAGGCGCGCAATGCTGGTTAACGAAGCGAACCTTGTTCAAGACATACTGATCGAGAGATTGCGGGAAGCGCATCTCGAAGAGGTCGTCCGTCCGGAGAAGTCGCAGTGCTTGGATATGGAAGACTCTGTTTGACTCGAAGTGGTGTTGTCTGACGGCGCGGAACTCGAACGTGTGGAAGGCATCGTTGCTCGGCTGAAGGAGATTTTTCGGGCGCGTGGGATCCGTGTTGACAGTCTCGTCCGCGCGGTATGGGATGTAGTCGACGTAAAGAGCCATGGACCCGCCTACGGAAAAGACGGAGCGCCTCGTGCTGCCGAGGAGCTTTACCTCAGCTTGAAATCCGGAAACCGCGTGCACACAACGGTTGTTGAGATTACGTGGGGCACCATGGCTGCGATTCGCTACAGGCTGGGTGAGCAGGCAGCAAAAGGAAAAGCGGACGAGAAGCAAGTGAGAGACGAGGCCTTCGGCCTGGTTCGAAAGTTCGTGGAGTACGAATTGCGGCAAGGCGGTCTCGGATATTGGGATCCATTGCAACACCCGCGGCGAGAACTGAATGAGCCCGCCGTTCTGTTCTTTTCGGCACGGCGGGATTGAGCACGAGAAACCGACATGGGTGGAGAGGAAAAAACTGCTAGGCACGAACGAGCCGCAGTGGCTTACGCCCACAGGCAGGCAACGAATGCTGGGCTTATGTGGCGCGAAATCACGGGTCAAGACATTGGAATCGATGCGATTTTGGAAATGCCCTATTCGGACAAGAACGAACACAGCGTGCGGGGATTCGCCCTTCTCCAAGTTAAGTCGCGGTCACGTCCTGTAGCTGCGGGGAAGTTGCAGGTTGTTTATCGGAAACGACACCATCTGTATTGGCTCACGCAACGTCTCCCCGTCCTGCTATGCGTCGTAGAACCTTCCGACACGGACCGGTTCAGCACGGGTGTTACCGGCCACTGGATCGACTACAAGAGCCTGAAGCCGGACGAATACTGGATATCCGAGACCGGCGATCACCGTTGGACGCTGCGTATTCCCTTAGACAATCCCCACATTTGGCCATCCAAATCGGCGAGATATCACGATTGGTCGGGCGAAGCCGGAGCGTTTCGCGATTGGATCGAGAACGTCTTGACTGGGTCCGCGGAGGCCATTGTGCGTACGCTTTGTGAAGCGGCGGATGGGTACCTGGGAAGTGGAAAACCGGAGCGAGCCAACGCGTGTTTGAAACAGATTCCGATCTGGGAAGAAGTCTTGCTAAAACCCGAAACCAGACGATCGATGGACATGCTGCTGGCCAAAACCATTCGGCGGGTTGGAGCCGTAGAAGAACAGAAACGATTGGGTCAACGTGCTGCGCACGCTTACAGCAAGCCGGAGTTCGTTCCCTATGAATTGGCGTTGACCTATTGGACGAAAGCTTGCAGGACGCGGCTTCCAAAAACGGATCTCAAAAGCTGGCGCCAGGCAATCAAAGCACTCGGGCCACCGAGCGCTTGGAGAAGGCCAACGGCCGGTACTCTCAGAAGAAATCTGCTTCGTTTGGGTGCCTACGTCAATATTCGCGCGACCTTATCTTGCATACCGGGAATGGAGAAGGAAGCTCCGGACGCAAAGCTGTGTCGTGACCTGCGTGATGTTATTGCGCGTTGGAGAGTGTGCAAAGACGAAGACATCGTTTCCGATCCTCGCTACCACTTGCAGCTGCTGAATGCCTTGCGGGCGCTTTGCCGGGGCCATCTCTCCCGAGGGGAAATTGCCGAGGCAGAAAGTGTATTGCGTGAGTTGAAAGAAGAGATGGAGAAGAACCCCGACCGGGAGGCGCTGGCATTGACTGATTTCCTTCTCCTCAGCGCCTGGGTGGCAGTTGCGAATCGAAAGCGGGAAGTCGCGGCAGTAACGCTTGAGTGCACGAAGTATCTTTTAGGATCGATGCACGACCCACTGCTCGAATGGTTCCAGGATGTAATTGTTCGAAAATGGGAAAGAATGAATCGAGCGACCCCTAACTGAGCCAAGTCTCTCGCGGACAAGCAAGGTACGGACGTGCCCGAGCTCTCGCCAGAACAGATACAGCACGTGTCGGGTCTTGGTGCCGACTTCATTCGAACCGAGCGCCAGAATTATGCGGCACGAGCGGTGAACGTGCCGCCGGAACTTCGGATTCAAGTCAATCCGTTCTTTCGTCCCTACGTTCTCCATTCGACCCGAGTCGTCGTGATCGAAAACGAGAGAGTTGGAAATCCCGAGTTTTATCCCGAGCTGCAAGCGCTCGGGTTCACGAACTTGCCGGATTTCGGAGGAATGTCGGCCATCACCTTCCATGACGTGATTGTGTCGCACAAAGCTCTGACTCCTTCGCTTCTATTTCATGAGCTCGTTCATATCGAGCAGTACAGTCGGCTCGGCGTCGACCGTTTCGCCGAACTCTGATACTTCGCCCCCTCTATCTGCTCAAGCGTCCTTCGCTTATCGGTGCGTTTTCCAAAACCGAAAGCGCGCGGTATCTCAAACACGACACCCCAAACTTTGTGGCCCGGCGTCCTGACAACATCGGATGCCGCGCAAGCGGACAGAGTTTTCGGCTCATAGCTTTCCCTTTTGAATCCCCGCAGGAGTCAGTACTCGTCCGGCAAAAGCAGGGTGGTCACTGAGCGGTCTGATTCCGTGATAATCCACAGCTTGTCGCCGGCGTTCGTGCGATAGCTGCTCAAGATGCGGAACCCGCGTTCCAAGCTGAATTGGTTTTCCCTACGGTCTTCCTCACTCAGGTCTTTGCCCCAATCGCCATGAACGTGACGAGAGAGAAACTCCTGCACGTGCTGTCCTGCTTTTTCGAGCGCGGCCAACGCGCCGGGTGTGGCAACGATTTGGCCGAGCGAAAACAGAGGTTGTTGTTTGGTTTGCTGCATGGGAACTCCTTGAAGGTTTGGATTTTTGCCTTCCAGGCAACGCGGAGCGGTGCATGAAAAACAAATGCCCTTCCTGGAAGTCCCACGGCGACTAGCCGTCCGCGCTGTCAAGGCCGCGTGCTTTTCGCGTTCATGGGAGCGAAGCGCACAGCCTTGACAGAAGAAGCGGACGGTTTAGGCGTAGGGTCTTGGAAGGAAGGGCAGCAAAGGACGAACATTTCCAGATATTCGCTGGATTAGGCTATGAAGCCGGAGTTGGGTGGCAATGCTCGTTACAGCGGAGGGGATCGGGGGGAAGGCGATCGAACGACGGCGACTCTCGTCTCAGTCGCTACGTTCCTAGCTCGACGTGGCCCAACACGGACAAGCGAATGGACATCGCTTGTTCGCTGACGCCGTATTTCCTGGCCAGCCTTCGGATCGCAATCAGTACGTCCTTCCCAATCAAGGGCGTAACGTCTTTCGATAGGAGCTCGGCCGGCATGAGCAGAGCTGCGGCAAACTGGTTTGCTTCGATTTCATTTTCATCTTCGGCCTTGCCGGAGATTCCACTTCGCAGGCCGATAGGAAAGTTCTTATCGACGTGCAAATTCTCGTCTGTGTGAAGCAATAGGTGGCCGATCTCGTGCGCGATTGTAAATCGCTGGCGCTGTGTCGGATGGGAGGAGTTTACGCCTATGACGGCGCTTCCATCCTTGTTTCGATGAATTATGCCGGAGATCTCCCCTGAGAACGGTTGCAGCACGATTTGGGCATTGAGGAGCGCCGCGAGCTTTTCAACCGGTATGGGAGCCTTTCGGACGCGTCCTCGTTTTAGCAGATCGGCCGCTAGTCTCTTCGCCAGGGAGTATCTCGGGGGCATCGTGCTCCTTCTCGTCAGGAGTTGATTTGCGCAGAATGAGATCCACGAAGCGACGTTGATCCTGAGGTAGGCGCTTCACTTCTTCGGATTCGAGGGAATCCAATTCCTTGCCGGTAGGCGGAATTAATTTTGATACGGGCGTCTCAAGTAGCCGGGCGATCCGAACTAAGGCGTGAATGTAAATCGGCTGGCGTCCCGTTTCGATGTTCGCAACGGACGACCGTGATAGCCCGACACTGTCTGCGAGTCTTCCCTGGCTGAACTTTGCCGACTGGCGCGCGCGGCGCACCCGTTCGCCAAGGGCGCGATAGAACGGACCTTGAGACATTGCCACGTCCCTTTTGTAACCCAGCGCGGCGCCGCCGTCAATGTCTTCGTGTGGAGACGATGACTTGTATAGAAACACCATGCTGAAAGACTGGCATATTGACAGACCTTCCGTGTGGGCGTATTTTGAGATTAACCGCTCCGATGGAATTCGGTCGGAGGGGAAAAATCGAAGCGGAGTCTCGAAAGGAGCTGCGCGTGAGTGGCCATCGTCACAACGAGATATTTGTAAAAATTCACGATGAAGGGTGGGCAGTGAGCAAGCCCAATGCCGAGCGCGCCAGCGCGGTCTTTGACACGCAAGCAGAGGCGATCGAAAGGGCCCAGGAACTGGCTGGCAACGGAACGATTCACATTCAGGGTCGGCATGGCAAGTTTCGGAAGCTCACTGTTTTTGAGGAGGACTGATGGCCAAGTTCCTGGTAAGGGTTGAGCTTCATGGTGCAACGTGGGATGACTACGAGGCGCTGCATGCTGAAATGGGAGGTCGCGGCTTTTCGCGGGAAGTTACTGGCGATAACGGCCGCACCTATCAGTTGCCGACGGCTGAATATGTAATTCATACAGACTCGGGACTGGAAGGCGTGCGGACACTAGCTGCGAATGCTGCCCAGACCACAGGGCGGAAATTCGGGGTCATTGTTGCCGAGTATTCGCGAAGTGCCTGGGTGGGTCTTGCAGTTGCATAGGCGCGGAGCCGAAAAATTCGCGGAAACGAACGGGAGGTGAACTCGCATGAATACCAGATCATCAAATTCCATAGGGTTGGGTGTTCTGTTAGTAGTTGGTGGAATCGCGCTACTGAGCGATCCCAACTGTAAGTGCGGCTGCCGGACACTCGCTGAGCACCTGATCAAGGCCGGCTTTGGCCTTCTAAGCGGGTCGACCAGTTAGAGGACCTGCAGCCGGAAGAGTTAAGGAGGCGAATTATGTCTGCCGACGATCGGCAAATACTAGCGGTCGGTGATACGGTCGTATTCGAAGATGCCTACACGAGTGAGACCAAGTACGGCCGAGTGGAGCGTGGCTACGGCAGCACATTCATTGTGCACATCGTGCCGCGGGTAGAAGCTGGTCCGAATCCAAAGCCATTCAAGGCTCACCAGCCATGCAAGCTGGCGTCGGAGCCGGGTGGGGTCCGAATCTGCGGCTCACATCAAACGGAACTTGTAGAATGCGATCTCCACAGTGAGGAAAACCCTACCGGACTGGGCCATCTCAGAGCGTGGGCCTGCCCAGTATCGGGGAAACAATTCCTGGAAGCAGACGGAATGTGAGTGGTGTGCTCCGGTCTCTTGGCGAGCACGCTCAGGGTTGCGGGAAGGCGACTGTTAGTCGGTTTCGCTGCCGTCGGTTCGGTCGTGCTCGGTTTCGGAGAACAAAATGGATGGAGTTTGCAAACTATGTTTGGAATATAAAGAGCTGCAGGCCAGCCACCTGATTCCTGCGTCCGCGTACAGGATTATCCGGAAGAGCCAAGGCTCGCCGCCGGTGATGCTGACAGCGAAGCACATTCGAGTGTCCTCGCGGCAGGTGACCGCACACGAACTCTGCTGGGACTGCGAGCAGCTGCTCCGGCGAAACGGCGAAGACTGGATGGCTCGCCAGGTCTTTCAAGGCGCCGAGTTTCCGCTTCTTAATCGCCTCAAGCTTGCGATGCCAGATTGGGAAAGGCCAGATCACAGTGCTTATTCTGGAAGCGCCTGCGGAATTGACACGACGAAACTGGTCTACTTCGGCGCTAGTGTGGTGTGGCGCTCGTCGCTGCGGCGCTGGACGATTGGAAGCATGGAAACGACGACAGTCGACCTCGGACCGCATCAAGAAGTCTTGCGGCGGTTTCTGCTCGGGGATGCACTCTTTCCTCCGGACGCTGCGGCGGTCGTCACGGTTTGTACCGACTTTGAGTCGCAAGGATGTTTTTTTTCACCATGCGCGATACGAGACGGAATGGTTCAGGGCTACGCTCTGCTGATGCTGGGAGTGTATTTCCGCTTCTTCTTGGGTCCCGGCGTTCCGCCCGATTTTCGGAGATACTGCTGTGTCCACTCGGAGCGGAACAGGATTATCGTCGCGGACCAACGCCAGCAGTCCCAATATTCTTATGGACATCTCTTCGAAAGCGCTAGGGAGTCAGCGAAACTGAAAGAGCTCGGCGGCGTCCGATAGTAAGCCGCGCGATTGCGGGTTGCGTAGCGCGGCACCCCGCCAACGGGGCAATCGGTTAATCCTTACTCCCAGAAAAAGGACATGTTCTTGCGGTAAAGCTTCGCGAGCTGCCGGAGTTCCACGACATCGACCCGTCGTTCGCCCAGTTCGCATTTGGAGACGAACGAATTCGGCCGCCCGAGTTGCTTCGCGACTTCTACCTGGGTAAGCCCCGCTTCCTGGCGAGCCTGTGCCAAACGAGCGCGGAATCGTTTGTAGGCCTTCTGGTAAGCGTGGTCTCTTACGTTCACCCGACAGGTATATTCAATTCTTGACCTATTCCCCAAAATGGGGAATTCTGGATTACCTAATATGGGGAACGACGATGCGGATTAATGTCGGCGCCCGCATTCGTGCGGAACGTAAAGCCCGGAACCTTTCCCAGGCTGACCTCGAACGTCGAACAGGGTTTCCGCGTTGCCGGATTTCGTACTTGGAGAACGAGCGAGCCGTTCCCACGATTGAGACCCTCGAAAAACTCTCCGATGCCCTCGAAATCCCCCTCTACCAATTGCTCTACGACGGTTCCCAGCCGATGCAGAGCTTTGGTGCGCCCAAGGCGGACGCGCTGAATGGAAACGGGCGGCATACCCTTAACGGGATGGCGCGGGTCCTCCGGGAACTTCGTCAACACTTAAACAAAATGGATGAGGAAGATCAGAGATTGCTCTTGTTTATCGCCCGAAAAATCGCAAGCCGCGCACCCGCGCGAATTTTGGCTAGTAGGCAATCCGTTCGCCGGGATTCGAGTAAAGGGAAAGGTCAAAGAGCAGAGGGGAGGGATTTGTGAACACAACCGCCACCGAGGGTCGGTACAAAGGTTCGTTTGGATACGCAATACCAAGGGAGGCTTATATTCATTCGCCTCAGCCTCCCCGAGGCCAGCAGATGGACCTACGTTGCCAGAACTGCCACACTTCGGATCTGAAAAAGGTTTCGCTGGCCTACCAAGAAGGGTTATCCCGCGTAAGAACAAAGAGTCGGTTGCGTGCTTTGTTGTTTGGTGAGGATGGCCCCAATGTAATCGTCGGCTCAGCCGTGACGAGGGGAACGCACCAGACGGAGCTATCGAAGAGTCTGCGGCCTCCGAAGAAGTGGTCCTACGGCAAGGTCTTACTGTGGGCAGGGATTGTCTCCGTCGTTTCGCTGATTTTCTATACCAATACTGTGATGTCGAGCTCATCGATAGCCTCGGCGCTTCCGGTCGTGGTGTTTGGAGCGATTGGCGCAGTTGTGCTCCTCGCATCGGTGGCGATGATCTGGAGACACAATCTTTTGGTGTATCCGCGGCAATACGCGGAGTGGGATCGATCGTTTGTTTGTCAGCGGTGCGGGGCTGTAAGTCGGCACGATCGTCCTGACGTTTCCCCGGGATAGTTCTCAAAAGGCGGAATCCACTGAGGTCCTGTTTTCTTGGGTATCCACGGCCATACGCTTAATGAATGCGGCGGCGCGCTGCGCATGCGGTGTGGCTGGACATTGCCCGATTATCCTCGACAACACGCGCAATGGAGTCGGTCATATCTCAGCCAACAGTGTGGAGGGCTGGGGTCCAGAGCGCGTGAACGGATTTTCACTGCTGTGGTAAGTCTGCATCCAATCGCCGACCGGCATTTCGTAGCTCTTCGTTCAGACTCAGGGCCGAAGGCACGGCGGCTGTCTCGATAATGATTTTGAGCTGCGGGTACAGATGAGCCTTTGCCAGCAGACTGGAATTGGAATATAGGCTCGCCTTTGCAGGCAGGAGATATGCTGGCGGTCCGTTTGCCGGTAGCAGTGCTAAGAGAAATACATCGTCGCTATTCATAAACTGAATGAAGGCTATGGCATCTTTCGCGCACTGATCTTTGCAGTTCTTGTCGAGGGTGAAGGAGTCTACCCATGACATCGTGTGTGTACCCGTATCGTCGAGCGGTACCTCCTCAACCTCGAAGTTCGCGTCCGTGCGACAAGCGGTCGCTGCTGGACACTTGGCGGGGTCGGCGCTTGCGACTAACGCGCCGTTAAGACTCTCCGAATATCCGACCAACGCTCTAGCATGTTTTTCAGCAAACTCCTCGGCAAAAAATGGCGTGAGGTGGTAGTCGCTCTTCCGGCAGCTTTCTACTTCGCAGAGCTTGGACACGCCAAGAAGGTCGTCTTTCAGCGTCGCGTCATAGAGAAGGATATGTTGACGGGCCTGTTCCAAGTCCCCATAGCGGTCAAACGCGGCGTTGAGATAAAACTCCCCCAGCGTGGACTTTCCCATGAGATCGACAGCCAAACCATGATCCGCAGCCGGCTTAGGACCGATAACAGAGGTCAATTCTTTTAAGGTCTTGACGCCTCGCAATTTAGAATCCGAGGAATCGAAGAACAAGAAATTGCCACAGACCCAGTGTGGCGCCCCGTAACGCTTCCCGTTTGCTATCGAGCCGACTACAGCGTTCTTTAGAAGGGCATCCGAAGGCAACGCAGCCTCCGGCGGGAGTTCCTGAATCTTTTTGTTCACCGCGAAATCGTAGAGGAAGACCGAATCCAACTCGTAGACATCAGCTTTGGCGCAACCGATGTACTTCTCGGCGAACGGTCCGTAGTAATTATCGGTGAGATCGATGATCTCGAGCTGGATATCGGGATGCGCCTGCTCAAACCGTGATTTGACCTCCGCCTTGAATGTGCCGAAGCCAGGAATAAAGGGATACAACACGACCCTGAGTGGACGCTGGGTCGTGGCGCCACGGAGCGGCTGCGCATCATTCGACGCTGTGCAGGTGGGCACCGCCCTCGCGACTTGACATAGCCCGATTGAGAGCAATAGGAAGGTCAAATAGCGCATTGTGGTCTCCCTAGCGCGGCAGAGAACCGACCGAGTGGGTCGGCGAGAGCGACTTGGCCAATCGCCTCCGGTTGCGAGGTCGGCCGTAAAGAAGTGGACGGAGATGTATCACACATTGCAGCGCGTATCAAGTGGTTGAAGACATTCATAAGGCATAGACTCACGGTCATGCTATGCTGTGCCGCCTCGCTTCCCTTCTCTGGAGCATGACTAGGAGTGCCATCATGCCGACACGAACCAAGTCATACTTCTTTCCATCGCGAAATCTGCTGCTGACAGCGAGTCTTGTGACGGCTGCCCTAGCTGCTTCATGCGGGGGGAAAAATATTGGCCAGGAGTTGGATGACCTACAGGGCAGAATCTCCTCGACTGCTGGGCAGGTTGGTAGTACTGCGGGACTGACTGAGCTGCAATTGTTAGATACACTCGCCATGAAAGTGCAGGAGTTGAGAGTGCAGTGGAAGGATACTCTCGGCGACAGCATAGCCTCCCTTGATTTAGAACAACAGAAGACTCTCGACACGTTGTCACAAGCGGTGGGAAAAGTTGACAGCCTCATCGACCACACCACGAGGCTCGAGGACCTCGCTGTTTTGGACGTGAACGTATTGCTCTCCAAAGCGGGCTTGGCGCCTTCTAACGAGATCAGACGTATCGTTCCTTCAGCACAAGCGCACAAGGACTCCGGCGTGTACAGCTACGAGGTGACACTTCCGTTGTTCGGAACGGGCAATGAGATCACGGGAATACGATTGAATGGCGTGGACGTCCTAAAGTGGAAGAAAGACGTTCCGCCTCACGGGTTCCGATTGGATATTCCCACAGGACTGATCGAGACTTCATTCAGTGAGTGGGATCTCTCAAAAGGGCAGCTTCAGATTGATCTGAAGACGCCAGAACCGTGGTGGAAATTGTGGAAGTCATCGCTTAAGCAGACTGTCACGATCGATACTGGTCTTTTCCCCCGTCATCCTTTGCGATATTGGTTTGCCTCTCATCCCCATCGTTACGAAATTGACCGAGACCCCGCTCATCTCGAAAAAGTCAACTCTCCTCCCACGATGATCCCGGGATGCGGTGTAAGCGGCTGCCAGTGGTTTTTCAATATTTGTGCTACCGCCCCCGTGGGGGCGGAACCCACCAGTGATTTGTTTGAGCAGCACGATAGTTTCAACGGATGGGGTGAATTTCACCCACCGCCAACTGTGCTGGCCAACGTCACGTGCATCGTTTATCGCCAAAACTCACACAACCAGAATCGGACGGTCTGGTTCTCGACTCACTACCACCCAGTGAAGGATGTACCTGAAACTCATTATTACACCCTTCTTCCGCTTTCGGCGGAAGGCCACCCGGCGCACGAGCCGGATGCCTCGCAGTCTCAGATGGTGCTCCTTTCCAAGAGCACAGCGCCGACGTCGCCGGCCTCTGCGCCACCCGATGGTGGGAACGGAGGCGGGCCTCCGACCCCAAATCCTACTTATGCTCCGCCAAATGGCGACGCCGGCCCTTCACCTCGTCCTCTCGACCTGGGTAGGACGTACATTTTGCAGATCGATCGGGAGATAAATTGGGAACTGGTGGTGCAAGCTTTTTCGGGCGAGACGATCACATTGTCACCGACCGTTCTCGCTCCTTTGCAAGGCTCACCCAAAGTTATCTCCGTGAGAACCGAGCCGGGCCGCCTCCGTATAGACACGACATCGCCATACTGATCTGCCATGCGAGTTCACTATGAAACCCACTGAGTCGCGTTCCCACACTGGTCACCATAGCCAGCGTGTCCAATATGACTCCGAAACAGAAAAGAAAGTGGCAACAGCACTTTGGAGACCTGTTGGCAGCTTTTGTTTGCTTGCTGCCCTCGCCCTTGTGGCCGCGATGACGAGCGAAAAAGTCGGACCTGGTTTGCTGAGTTTCATCGGCCAGAATCCTTTTGCGATCACGCTTTTCGGGATTCCGGCCCTTTCCGGTGGTCTTGTGGCTTTGTCACTGATCGGTGGCGCGTATGCCAGGGCTGCTCGGGGCGCGTCGAATTGGAACACGCGGATTCCACCCATCGTCGATGATGTCTCCCGAAGTTCTCTTGGTTTTCGAGTCAGCGTTGTCATTTGTATTGGTTTCGTTTTGGTTCCGTTGATAACCCTTGGCATGGCAAACGCGAAGTTCTTCGAAGGAACGTTTTATTATTCAGCGGACGCGGGCAAAGGATGCGAGGACAAGCAAACCTGCGAGAATTTGGGGTCAGGTTGGAACCATTTTCACGCCGTTCATGGATTAAGCCTGACGAACACTCACTACCGTTATGAGGGAAACAAGACGTACATTCCGATTATCTATCCGATACTGCTACTTGCTCTTTCGGTTTTGGGCTCGGTGCTCTCCGTCCGATATTTCGTTCTTACTTTGCGATAGCTAGAGGGAATTCAAGTCTTCGGGGAGTCACGTCGAAGTCAGTTGCACAACGGCGAACTTGATGGGGCACAGATCAACGGCAACTCACTCTAGGTGCGAAAATGAATTTTTCCGTCTAGAGTGGGACACGCCAAAGAACCTCGAGATCGGTCAAAAGTATCCACAATTCCTCAGGCTGCATAGAGGGTAAGTCATGTCCATCAGCCGCGCCGGTCGCCTGCTCCAGAACGCCGAAGCCGCCCTCCTGTCTGCAATCGAGATTTATAACAAGCCCACATTCGCGTACCGCGAGGAAACATTCGCGATCCTTGCACTGAACGCCTGGGAACTCTTGCTCAAAGCGAAACTGCTCGATATGAAGAAAAACAAATTGAACTGCCTTTTCGTGTACCAGAGACGAGTCACGGCGCTGGGCCAACAATCGACGAAGCTCTACTTAAAGAAGAACCGGACCGGAAATGCGATGACGGTCGGCATAGACGAGTGCATTAAACGGTTGGAAAAGGAGGGCGTAGCGGTCGCGGAGCCCATAAAGAAGAACCTGGAAGGGTTGGCAGAAATCCGCGACAACGCAGTTCATTACATCAACGCCAGCCCGCAGTTATCAAAGCAGGTAATGGAGATCGGCACTGCGTGTCTTCGCAATTTCGTGGAGCTTGGGAAGCAATGGCTTAGTCTTGACCTGTCGGGCTATAGTTTGTATCTGATGCCTATTGGGTTTTTGCCGACAGGCGAAACTGCCACTGCGATCATAGTTTCGAATCAAGAGCAAAAGGTCGTGAACTATCTTGCGACGCTTATGCGGGAAGGACACGACAAAGAGGTGCAGGACTATCACGTCTCCCTCGATGTAAACATTTCATTCAAGCGAACGACGGCGGCCGCGGCAAACGCGATAATCGTTGCCAACAACCCCGGCGACCCCAACGCAGTTCCCGTAAGTATTTCTGAGGAAGATATCAGGAAACAGTACCCCTGGGATTATGGAACTCTTACTGAGAAACTGCAGAACCGGTATATCGATTTCAAAGCAAACCCCAAATATCATGAGCTTCGCAAGAAGATAGCCACAAACCCACAGTATATGAAGTCGCGATATTTAGACCCCGGCAACACCAAGAGCTCTCGCAAAGACTTTTATAATCCGAACATCGTCGCCGAGTTCGATAAATCGTACACTCGAAGAAAATGACGGATATTTCTTCGGAAACTGCTGTCAACAAATCCCGCACTTTCTCCGTGTCCGAGTATTCGCCCATAGTCTCCAGTTTGGCCGTGAGCTGGCTCGTCTGCTGGTCGGTGCGGCCGGCGCCAGACTCCCCTTCGATGTGGAGGTGAGTAGAACTGCGCATAACTACACACTTGTTTTCACTTATGAGTCGATGTACGCTTTCCATACGTCAGGTGGGAAATGCGAAGAGTCTCGGTATTGCTAAACGAGAATGAATTTGCCCTATTCGAAAAGTACTGCGACGAGCAGGGCCACAAGAAAAGTACGCTCATCGCAAAGCTCATTCGCGATCTGCTCGACCGAGAACGTGTAGTCAGCCAGCGACAGCTATTCGTTTCGAGTGAGAAATCGGGCCGGCGGAGCGCCTAGACGTGATTAATGACCGATAAGAACATCCTGCTCATCGAACCCTCGTACAAGAATAAGTACCCGCCTCTCGGTCTGATGAAAATCGCGCAATACCACGGCCCCCGGGGTAAGCAGGACAGGGTTAAATTCATCAAGGGTGCAGACAGTTCGATCTTTGCGGAGGCATGGGACAGAATTTACGTCACGACCCTCTTCTCCTTCGAATTTGAACGCATTTCTGAAAGCATTGACTTTGCATTGGAGGCCGTAAACGGTCAGGCAGACGAGATTTTTGTCGGAGGGATCGCGGCTTCGCTCATGCACGAACGCTTCATTCGCGAGCCGCGATGGCGCGGGATTCGGTTTATCCGGGGGCTCCTGGGAGAAGCGCCTGCGATTTCACTCCGGTTAGATGATTTTTCCGAGGAGCTATATTCAAACGATCGGGATGGCAAACCCATTGAGGATTTAACGCCTGACTACAGCATTCTCGAGCAAATTGACTATAAGTATCCGGTCCGGGACGCGTATTTTGCGTACGCCTCTCGCGGCTGCATCCGGACATGTAGTTTTTGCGGTGTGCCCAAGTTAGAAGGAACGCAGCGAGATATCGCTCCAATCACCGAGATCGTGAAGAGCATCGACCAGCTCTACGGTACCAAAAAAGATTTGATCCTGATGGACAACAACGTTGTTGCCGCCCCGCGCTTTAAGGAAATCATCGCGGAGATTCGTGACCTGGGCTTTATCCGGAACGCCAAGTTGCCGCGCGGACGGGTCGCGGTGCAGCGTAGAGTGGATTTCAATCAGGGTGTCGACGCACGGATTCTTTGCAAGGATCGCTTCTACCTTCGGGAATTGTCGACCATTTGTATCAAACCACTTCGGATCGCTTTCGACCATCTGGGCTTGAAGAAACCGTACGAAGAAGCAGTTCAGTTTGCGTGCGAGTTTGGCTTGACCGAACTTTCCAACTATATGCTGTACAATTTTCATGACGGTCCCGCCGACCTTTACGCTCGGATGCAGCTCAATGTTGCGCTGAATGAGCGATTGGGTATTCGAATCTGGTCATTTCCCATGCGATACCAGCCTACGGACTTGCCCGACAGATCACATATTGGAGAAAAGTGGACGCGCTATCAGCTGCGTTCGTTGCAGTTGATCTTGCAGGCGACACATGGAGTTGTGACGGGCCAGCCTCAATTTTTCAAGAGGGCGTTCGGGGGCTCAATAACCGATTTTGAGACGCTTCTGCTGCGTCCCCATCACTTCATATTTAACCGCGAGTGGTACGAGGTGCTAGGCGGTCGGGCGGAATTCGAGGAGTATCAATCGGTTGCGGGGCGGCTCAGCGTTTCTCAGAAACAGGAGCTTCTGGCTCTGCTGTCTTCGTGCGATCCGAGGTACTTCGTCAAACTTCCACAGCTGACAAAAGACTCGCGCCTGAGACAAGTGTTGCAATATCACATTCCGCTTTCAAAAGCCGAAGAAGCTGAAATCTGGGCGCGCCAGAAATCCCGTGCGGCAAATGTATCGTCTGTGCCTGAAGACGAACGGGTGGAGGACGCAGGGCTCGACGACGATAACGATGATGAACGTGGCGCTCGGAAGACTTGGGTGCAGGTGGCGTCCCTGTGAGCCTCAACTTAACGGTCCTAACGTCAAACCCAATCCTGCGTGCTCCCGTGGAATGGCAGCCGCTCTCGGCAAACCCCATCATTGGAAAGGATGTTCTCGAGCTTCTCAGCACTTCGATGTACATCAATCCACTCTCGATCTACCGCGAGTACATCCAAAATGCTGCGGATGCGATCGATGATGCGCGACGAAGCCAAGTCCTTAGCAATGCTGCCGTGGGGCGCGTCGATATCTCGCTTGACGCCTCGGCCCGCACGGTGAGAATTCGGGACAACGGGATAGGATTAAACCGCGGCAGCTTTATTGAGCGGCTGATCGCATTCGGAGCCAGCAAAAAGCGCGGCTCGCGCGCACGCGGCTTTCGTGGCGTGGGAAGATTGGCCGGGCTCGGATATTGTCAGGAGCTCGTCTTTCGGTCGAAAAGCCTGGAGGACGAGCAAGTAAGTGAACTGCGATGGGACTGCCGGCAGTTGAAGACGTTGCTTCGGACACCGGAGTTTTCTGATGATCTTGAAAAATTGGTGCGCGAGATCGTCGCCACCCGCACGCTGAGGAGCACGGGGTTCCCGAGCCATTTCTTTGAGGTGGAACTCGCTGGCATCATTCGTCACGGAAACGACGTGCTCGTTGATGGCGGGAGTATCGAAGGATATCTTTCCCAGGTTGCGCCAGTTCCTTTTGCACCAGCGTTTCGGTGGAGAGAGCAAATCGACTCCATCCTATCTCCAAGCGTTGGCTTGGGTAACCTTGAGATTCACATTGATGGGAGGGCGGAGCCTGTTTATCGGCCCCATCGCAATGAATTCGAAGTCCGACGAGAGGTTGCAGACAGTTTTAAAGAACTAGAGGCATTGACGATCCGGAATTCGGATGGCGATGCGGCTGCTGTCGGCTGGGTTCTGCATCATGGCTATTGGGGGTCCATACCAAGCGGCTCCCGAGTTTCTGGTCTTCGTTTGCGAACGGGAAATATGCAAATCGGCGAGCCGAATCTTCTCGATGACTTATTTCCAGAAGCCCGGTTCAATTCGTGGGTGGTGGGAGAAATTCATATCATCGACGCGCGCGTGTTGCCGAACGGTCGCCGGGACCACTTTGAGCAGAACATTCATTTTCGGAACATCGTCAGTCAGCTGTCACCTATCGCGCGAGAGCTGGTGCGGCGCTGCCGCGTGAGCTCCCTGAAGCGCAATTGTATGCGGCAGTTCGAACAGGGAATGGCCTCGGTAACGGACCGAGTTGCGATTCTGCGCCAAGGGGCAACCACCAAGACTCGCCGAAGAGAGTTGATTGAGGAAGTCCAGGGGCACGTTCCTAAACTGGAGAAGATCTCTTCTTCGGCGCTACTTGATCCGGACGTGCAGAGAAACTATGGCATTCGCCTGAAGCGGCTCGACTCGCAACTTTGCAAGCTTTTGAATGCGAACGGCTCACACAAAAATCTTATGCGCTTGCGTGTGAAACAACGGCGGCTCGTGCAAAGAGTGTTTGATTTGATCTACGCCAACTCGGGAAATCAAGGCTCGGCTAAGATATTGGTCGACAAGATTCTGCGGCATTTATGATACTGCTAAAGCCGCGAAACAACGTCCGGCTTTAGCTCGATTCGTGGAATCCTTCCATCCATTCGCTTCAGCGGCAGGTTGCATATAGCAATGAGCGCATCCTGGTTCGCTTGCGGCGTCCCAAGAGGTTTTGGCCGGTAGATGAATTCTGAATAAAAATGGACGAGCGTCGAAGCGGAGCTCACGTAGACGAATGGGGTCTCAAATTCGACCTCGAAGTCATTGGCAGTTCCGGCTTCCCAGCACGTGAAGGTGTAGCAGAGTTTTATTTTCGTGGCGTGCGTTTTTCCATGCGCTGCTAGATTGCTGGGGACATTCTTCAAGCCTTGCAGTACCGATTGGACCTCAACGATGAAGGCATCATATTGCTCGACTCCCCGATCACGAACATTGAATGTTGCCGTCAGTGCGAACGATGTTTGGTGCTCTCGATGTCGGGAAGCGAGCGTGCGAATGGCCTCGCGGCAGCGCGAACTGCCGTCTCGCGTCGGGTTAGTGAACCCCCCATAGAAATCCAGATTGTAGACGTCGCAGCAGGGGGTGTCCGCTGCCCGCAGGTAGTCCAGGATATCTCCCGGAACGATCCGCAGGGGAATCCCGAACTTGAGCAGGCGCCAGTTTATGGCCATATCGTTGCGGACAGCGGCTTTGTTTTCGAGGGCCAGTACGCTCGCGAGATGAGGACGCCAGACTTGGATATCGCGGAACTCCGCACTGGTCAGGCCGCAATAACGAAGGCCAGACACTCCGGCCCTTGACTTAAACTCTTCGAGCAAGAGAGCGTCTCGCAGCCGAAGAGCCTGCTTTTCGAGACTATCGGGAAACGGGTTCTTAGGCATCTGCTCTTTGGCCTCCGAGCACAGAGCGTCCCGGTCAGGGACGCAAATGTCTGCGCTCGCGCTCAGACGGTCACGAGCAATCCGTGCCGCTTGAAAATCCCCTCAACGGATTCACTTAGCTTCGACGCCAGCTCTTCCTGGTCGCCGAGATGCTTTTCAATCACCAGCAGAATTTCGCTCAAAAGTTTCTCGTAATCGGCAAGGGAGGCCGCACTGGAGCTTGCACCCGTCGTCGAGCCGGTAGCCGCTTCTTCGGCAGGCTCCTTCCCCGCTTTGGCTGGCTTCCCGCGCTTTCCTCGCCGGCCCGAAGGCTCTCCGACCAACTGTTCGAGATGTTCAATCACCTCGCGTCGGCTCTTCACGATAGCGGGTTCGTTCGCCTCGCGTTGGCGGAGGATCTTGCGCTTCTCGATATCGATCCCTTCGAGATTGGCCCTTCCGGGCTTGGACAGGGTTTCGTATTTCTTAAAGCCCTTGAGAAGCCGCGACGCATCGCCCGCTTCGATCACCTCATTCCGTGAAATTTTCCCAGCGATGTCCGTTACATTCCCAATGTGGCTATTCACATCGGAATTGGCTCGGCGGTAGGTAATCCGTTCTTCATAAAAAGCTCGAATGAGAGTTATGGCGCGGCGAGAATCGGCATCCAGTTCCAGTTCGCTGCGGGGAGTGTTCGGCTTGGCGTCGGGATCCAGGATGTGAATTTCGCCGATATACCAATCCAAGAGTTCCGGCGAGTTAACTGTATTGCGAACTCCCCAGTGGGAACCATCCTCCTGGCTGTAAATACCAGGGCCACCGACCCCGATGTTTCGGGCGCGCAATCTGAAATTACTCTCTTCGGTCGATTTGAAGCTTCGAACCGTCGGGCTTGTGCAATACCAGACAAATGCATATTCCTTACCATCATGACTCAAGGTCTCGAAAACGGGGTCGGTCACGTTGAGGGGAAAAAGTTTGAAGATCTCTACATCGTTTACGTTGACGGGAAATTCTTGATATCCATCGATGACCTTGAGTTTTTCGGTGATTTTCGGCGCTAGCTTGAATTTCGTGTCGATCCGGCAAGGGAGAATCTGCCGAACAATTCGGGCCAATTCCTCCTGTTCCAGAAGGTCAAGAAACTCATCATGCAGCTTCACAAGCCGTACTTGCGTATAGTGGTCGGACGCCGGCGCACTTGTCACCTCAATGAGGATCCGTTTGTCGAGGAGCTGTTTCAGGTTGATGTTACGGTTCACGAGCTGGCGCATTTCACCGAATTTCAGTGTCAGGCGGTATTTGTGCGCATCGCCAACCTTTGTGGTTTCGACTTGCAAATGATCACAAGCGGAGAATCCGGCCCAAATTCCGATGCCCCGGAACCCAGCGCGGTCTTTTCCGAGTTTGGGTGATAGCGCGATTCGTTTATAGTGCTTGATATCGGCAGCATCCATCCCTATCCCGTTGTCCTGAATCGCGAGCGTGTTGTTGTCCTGGAGATAGATGTCGATCTGTTTCTCGGTGACGGGGAGCTTCTTTTTCTGAAGTTCCTCTATATCGAGGTATGCGTCAGCGGCATTCTGCACGTATTCGCGCAGCACGGCTTCCGGGGTGTAAATCCCTTTCGCAAGATTCGCGAGGAGCGGCGCACCAATATCCTCAATGGAGAACTGATCCTTAACTTCTTCCCAAGCCATTTCGCCTCCCTTAGTCGATGAGCGCTTTTCGTGACTGAAAAGCCCGTTCCCAATGGGGAATCCGGTCTTCGAAGCTGGCGATTCTCACAACTCGGCCGACGTTTCCTGTGACGACGTAGGCCCAGCCCTTCGGCAGCTTGGTAATCGTGTTTTCAACGGTTGCCAGCGGGGTCATTGTCTTATCTTTTCGGTGCAACCGCTTTGCTACTGCCCCGCGTTCATCGGCAACCTGGAAGACAAGTTTTGTGGCGGTATTCGCGAATGCAACTGGGCTGAAGTCTTCCGGTTGCTGTGAAGCAAGAATTACGCCGAGACCAAACTTGCGGCCTTCCCGGAGGAGTTTTTCTACCGGTGAACCAGGACTAAAGGACAATTTGTGCGCCTCGTCCAATACCACAAGGCAACGGAGAGGGCCCGGTCCCTGACTCTCCACAAATCGGATCAGGTTCCATAACAGGAATTCTGTAACAACTCTCTCGACTGACGATTCCAAACCGCCTAACTGCAGAACCCAGACTTCCTTGCGATTGCTGAGAAAGTCGTTCCAGCTGAGTTTCTGACCGTTCGAGCGAAACGTATCAAAGATGAAGAGACTGGATACGTGGGAGGCGGCAGAAAGAGCAATCCTCCGCTGACTCGTGCCCGAGTCACCAACATACTGTTCCAGTTTTCGTTCGAGGTTTCTGAAATGAGGGACTTTTATTGTCCACGTGTTTCTGTCATATCGACTAATTCCACCCTCGGATAGGAGTTCTAGGACCGCGCGTCTGATGACGGAGTGCTGTTGCACGCCAAGGCGGGGATAGACGCGTTCAAAAGTATCGGCAACCCTTTGGGCGACAGTGGCTGGCCCGTGCAAATCGACGGAGAAAATCTCCAAGGGGTTTATCGCGATTCCGTCCTTGTTGAGCTCGAATTCGGAGGCATTGGCCCACTTGCGGAACGGTCGCGGAGCGCTGGAAGAACCAAATCCTTGGCCGTAGTCAAAGATTACTGAGGGGATATCCTGTTGCGCCAATTCGCTCACGAGGCAGGCCGTCGTATACGTTTTGCCAAAGCCGCTTTCTCCGATAATGAGCACGTGCGGGTTAGCGGACCCATACTCAGGGTCAGGATTCCAGAAAACGCTATCGTTGGTTCGTGAATCTGTTCCGAGCCAGATAGAATTCGGATATGAGCCGTCGTTACTGCCCGCTTTTTCTCCGCGTTCAGAGTCGTCCCCGGTAAGCGATCCTTCCGGAAGGGCGGAGGTCGGATGGTTTAGGGACTCATTGGGAATGACCTTCGACTTGGAGTAAGTCCCCATCGTCTTATGGGCGGCGACGGCCGAGACCTGTGCAGGAGTAATTCCGACCGCAGAAGCGATGGCGTCACGATCGCTTCCTTCTTCTAACATCTCAAGGACACGTAACTTTTGCGCTGGCGTCGCTTTCTTAATCATGAAGCCTTTTTTCCTGTACGGTGAACTCGGTCGACAAAGTTCTGCAGGAGCATGTTGATCGTGGCCGTCCGGTTGTCGATCAAACCTTTCTCTTCAGCATCCTGAAAGGCGTTCCAAAGTTCCCGATCGATCCGAAGCGTGACTGAAACACGGTCGGACACGCGAGTGCCAAAAGGCCTTCCGACTTTTCTAGTCGGCATCTTTAGCCAAGCTTTTCGCGCCGCGAGGCTATAGTTCAACAGGTGCTCGGTGCAAATTTCGCAGGTTTGTTCTGACTCCACCATGCGAAGGAGGGATTGTGAGCCGACAACCTTAATAATGACGCCGCGACGACCGGCATGGGCCCCCCTCTTGATCAGTACTTTATCTCCAGGAAGGTGATTCATGGGATCAGCCAGCGTATCTTGACGTCTAAATAATTGCAATAAATAAATTAGCCTTGACCCTACCCCCGCAGCTCAGTAAAGTGGTATGAAATGTCGGAAACGTCGAAGATCGAATGGACCGATGCGACCTGGAATCCGATTCGTGGCTGCACGAAAATTAGTCCAGGCTGTACGCATTGCTATGCAGAAACCTTTGCCGAACGGTTCCGAGGTGTAGCGGGGCATCCGTACGAACAAGGGTTCGACCTCCGCCTCGTTCCGAAACGGCTCCTGGATCCACTTAAGTGGTCAAAGCCAAAGACTGTGTTTGTGAACTCCATGAGTGATTTGTTCCATGAGAAGGTCCCGACCTCTTATATCGAAGCTGTGGCCCAAGTCATGTGCGAAACACCGTGGAACGTCTACCAGGTTTTGACAAAACGAGCGGAGCGGCTCGGTGGATTGTTGAACCGCGAATTGAATTGGGCTGCGGAGAAGGAACATATCTGGTGGGGAGTCAGTGTCGAGAATCGCAAGTACGGTTTACCACGGATTGATCATCTGCGGGCCACACCTGCCGCCGTGCGCTTCCTATCGGTTGAGCCCCTGCTTGAGGATCTCGGCCAAATTGATCTGCGGGGAATTCACTGGGTAATCGTGGGTGGCGAAAGCGGGCACGGCGCCCGACCGATGAATGAAGAATGGGTCTTGTCGGTTTTTCACCAGTGCAGAAAAGCGGAAGTGCCTTTCTTCTTCAAACAGTGGGGAGGAGTGCGGAAGGCGCGCGCAGGCAGGCAGTTGCGCGGCGCAATCTACGACGAATATCCGCGTATTGTGCGAGCGGATTTTCCCGACCGCCGGTCTCGCGCACGAATGGAATCGGCACTCGCGGCGGTTAATTCGTGGTGCGCAATGGGCTCTCGGGCCGCTAGCGAACAGGGCCTCTTGGTACTTTCCTGATGGCGCGGCTGGCGTCAGTCATTCAAGCGTTGGGTGCGAACTTCTGTAAACAACTTCGCTTTATTCCCTCCTATTGCGGGGGTGAGATTCTCAAGCTTGGAAGGTTCTATGCGAGGTGCTCTATCTGGACGTCGCCCCATTTGTCCATCAAATACTCTGCGACGAGCCGGCGATGGCAGTGGATCGGTTTTTCTTCACTGCAGAGCAGACAACCGGCATCGAGGATTTCGCGGGATGTACTTTCCTCTATTCGGCGTGACTTCATGAGGTCAAGAAACTCGCGTTCATAAACAGACCAGTCGCCACCTCGCTTCTTGTAGTCATCGAGCATAGTTTGAGTTGGCGCAAGGGCCGGTAGGTGTATGTACTCGATACCGCAAATTTCCTTAACGAAGTAGCGTAGATCGTCTTTCTTTGTGAATCCAGCAAGCTGTGAAACGTTGTTCAGTCGAACGTCGACGAGCCGCTTGACTTGAGCTTTTTGCAGTCGAGTGAAGAAAGTTTCGGCGGATTTCTTCGTGAACCCGATTGTAAAGATTTTCATGCCGTCGCTTTTCGGATTGAGGAGCCTCTGACATTGTCACTATCGTCTCTGATGTAAGCGATTCGATCTTCTTGAAGGCGGTAGGCGCTCACTATGACATCCTGATGTGAGCGGAATATGTCGGTCACCGGTAAATTGAGCTGAGTGACCAACCGCTCCAAAGCATCCGTATGGCTCTCAAGGTGACCGTCAGCATGAATATGTGCAACGCTGAAGCCCAGCGCCTCGAGATGGCGCGCAACCAAGATCGTGCGATGACACTCCAGCGGGTCCTTTTCTGCACACATCAAGGAAAGGCGATATTTCTTGCTGCCTTCCTGGACGCGATCCAGGCCCTTGCGAAACAGATTCTTGCTGGCCAGACGGTCGTATTGCACTCTACCTTGGTCATAGCAGGTGGGATCGTCACTGCGGCCGCCGAGTTCGCGACCGAGAAAAACATAGGCAATGCCGACAAGGCGTAGGCGCCGGGAGAATTCTTCACGGTTAAACTGGGGATTTGTCCGACTGTAAGGCATTGATCGCACATCGCATAGAGCACTGACGCCGTGCATTTTGAGCAGGGCAAGGAATTTTTCTAGCGGATGAGTTGAATGTCCGATCGTGTACAGATCCTTGTGCATGGCCGACCCTATAAAGCTCCTTCGCTGATGATGGTTGCAACGAGCTTGTAGCAATACCCGTCCGTGTGGGCCTCCGCGAGGCTTATGCAGAAATATACATCTCCAATATTGTACTCGCCGTTTGGCCGAGCAAGAAATACCCCCTCCGCGACAGGATCGGTGACCATGAAGTCGTAGTGGACATCGTTATAGGTGAAGTGCGCTCGGACGCGTCGTTTCGGATTGCCAAAAGCAGCGCCAGGGACAAGCACTCGAACGGTGACATCCCCAGGCTGAATGAGGAACAGAGAATCATGGAACTGAGATGCCGCCAGCTGAGTCATCCGGTCATTCCTGCCGTGAAACGTAGAATCGCCATTGCCCCATATTGAAGGAGGAGAGTCTGTTAGGTCCGTGACTCTTTGCCACGGGAGGTCGCCTAGCCTGGTCCAGTAAGATTCTGCGTCGATCATGTGATTTTCGGTCTGATGAACCCTGGGAACGGGGGCTAGCATTGGAATCTCGATGATGTCGAGGATCTGCGGTTCTGTCCCGTTCTCAAATTGACGCTCTTCCAGATTTATCTCCGCCGAAGGGCGTGCGCTTACGGGGCGAATCCACCCGCCATATCCATTTTGCAAAACCTCCTTCCCTGCAACGCACCGACCACCAGGCTTTCTCGAATCTGCTAGACAGACGATTTTCTTCGAGTAGTTCATTTACGTATTGGCTCAAGGATTGCTATTAGAATTCCTATCATCTGGTTGGTCCATAAAATTGCCAAGGGCATTGAGGCTTTTCCCGAGACAATCCCGGCAGAGACAGGCAGTAGCTTCCGCGGGCATCGGGCCAGAAGGAAGTTCGCCGCACCAACAACCTCCCTCGGGATTGCAGGTCATCGGAGAGTTGCATTGCTGGCAGTGCGTCTCCACAGTGCGATTATCGCTTACAACGGGCGTTTGCACGAACTCTTTCCGGCCGCGCGCGTGTGGTGCGGGTAGGATTCCGACGTTCCTTCCGAGCAATAGAAATGTAGTGGGGCTACCTCGATTGATGGTTTCCGAAACAGGCAGCGGCAAGCCCTGTGATTAAATTGTCTGGAGCGACCTCGTAGTTCCTACCGGAGGCGGCTGAAAGGGCGTAACTCTCAGAAGTAACTCGAATGCAACCGTAATCATCCGTTGACTTAATTTCGAGTTATCGTCAGGGTGTGGGTATACCCATCAAATTAGACTGAAGCAGCACCAAATACCCCGGGGGTGATCGGTGGCCCAGAAAAAAGGAAGCTCTCAAGCGGATCAATCTGAGATCGGCGAGGCAATCGCGAAGAGTGTTGAAGGTGTGTGCGCGCATCCGGCGTTTGAAGCTTGGAAAGTGGACACAACGTATTTCGCCGGAGATATGATCGCGCTAAACAATTCGTTTGTCTTCCGATCCGGAGTCGAAACGCGCAAGAGTCAGCAGTTTCTCGCCCTGCCCGTAGGGAAAGATGGCAAATTGGGCGTCCAGCCGATTGTGTGTGAAGGCCTCCGCTTTAATTCAGACTTCAAGCTACTGTCATCCAAGTCCAAACATCAGCCGATGTGCCAAGAGCTCGGAGACGCGATTTCCACGGAACTAAGAGGCCTTGGGAAATTAGTGTTCCTTCTGGTGGGGTCGGTAGAAGACACAGTCGTACTTGAGGAAATGCTCGAGGATCATCGCTTCGAAACAGTTGTCCTGGACCCTGATTTGAAGGCAGAGGTTGAGATTAAAGAGCAGAAGATTCTCGTGCGGGAGGCTGCGAACGAAGATCTGATCTGGGAAGCGGTCAGAGGCGAGTTAGGTGACGGGAGGAGCCCAGAAGCCATTGAGGAACTTAGACAGAAAGTTGGAACAGCTCTCGACAGCTTGGCCGATCGAACTTACGCAGTGCTCAAGCTGCCAACTCCCGATCAGCGATCTGAGGCTTCGGTTCTAGAATCCATCACGGCTGTGCTGATCGACGAGAAAAAGAACTACGAGGCCGCGGTCAAGAAGTGTAAGGGTGAATATTCTGTGGCTCCAGAGGCATACAACGATGTGCTGAGAATCGCATACAATTTTGCGACGGATGCAATTGGGTTCTTACGCCTTTTGACGAGCATCTGCGATATGAAGCCACTACTGCTATGGTGCACAATCGGCAGCCAATTCAGGTTGTCGGAAGCGTTCAAGTCGTTACCGTGGACGCGCAGCAGAAACAAGGCTTCTCTTGCCAACTATGAAAGGATAATCGGCGATGCGCGGAACAAGGCATTTCACAGGCTGTTTCCGTTCAGCAAGCCGATCGATGTGATTCTTGCCGGTGGTTCGTTGGCGGACGTGAGGTTGAGAATTTTTTCAGAGTACAGTAGGAGAAAAGAGAACGACCTAACCTACCAAGACAAAGGCATGGTGGAACTGATGAAGGAATTCACCATCACGCGGGAACATTCTGTGCCGTCAGGGTTTTGGTCTCGAAACATGGATGTTATGAGCGCGACAATCGACGTCTTCACGGAGGTCAGTGAGTCTTTGGAGATGCTCTTGGGTGCCGTGGGTTAGGTCGAAGCGTGCTTGGCCCTGGGTGCGTCATTTATACCTATTTCCGACCAGCGCTGCTGGGTAAATCTGGAAGTCGCAGCGAGAGGAGAAGCCTCGGTGGGTGAATCCTACGATCTTCGTGAATTGACCGAAAGACTAGCTGAGGCGTTTCCACAGATCGCGGCGCTCTACCTGTTTGGCTCCAGGCGGTATCGGACGGGCAGCCCGCGCTCGGATGTGGACGTTCTCGTGGAGCTGACCGATAGTGCCCATGTCCGTCCTCAGGAGTTGCGCGCATTTTCCGCGGAGTACTGTCGGGCGTTGGACTTGTTTCTGGCGGAAGGAGGGAAAGCCGTAAGCTGCGCGAACGAGAGCCAAGTGCGTGCCGGCTCATTCCCAGAGCTAGTGACGCGCCTTGAGGCCGTCTGCTTCTGGAACCGATCGAAGGGCCTGCTGAGCGCGGACATAGATTGGGAATTTGAGCTTCCTATCGGAATCGATTTTATACCGACGGCTATGATAACTGTGGAACCGATCACTGGCGGCTGGCTGCCGTCGTTTCGGGCTCACGCGAAGTCAGTCGAAGCCGCCGGGTTTCCGGTGCGACCGTACATCGGGAGCGGCCTCGTCGAAATTACGGAGTTTATGGTTCGGACACTCGGAAACGCTGTTACAGCAATCGACAAGCTCAATTCCCGGCAGGCCTCGTGGAAGATCACGCTGAAAACGGAATACGATTTTCAAGAACTGTTCTTTCTCGTCTTTAAGCCCTGGCTCCCTGGGCTCGCGAGGGAAGAAATCACGGTGCGATACGATGAACAGGAGAAACGCGCGGACTTCAATCTATTTGGCAATCAATTGATCGTCGAAATGAAACACGTCCGGGACGCCAACACAAAGGGGGCGGTGAGCAAGACGCTCCTGGGCCTGCGAAGCTTTTATGAGAAACATCCCAATGTCGGGCTGTTGCTGTTCGCCATCTTGGTGGACAAAGCGGTGGAGCTGGACGCGGCGAAATGGGAGTCAGATTTTTCGTTAACCGAACGCACTCCCCAAGTGTGGACGCGTGTATTTCGAGCGCCTTGACCTGCGGGTCCGATCGCAGTCTGACGAGTGCAGCTGCCTCCCAAGCAGGTGTGCAGTGCAAACATTATCTAGGGTCTTGAGACACGGGCGGCGGGGGACATTTGGGGGACAAGAAAAGAGATAAATGGGGATGCCGGAAAGCCGTTAACTGACGCTAGAGAAACGAGTTATTTGATTTGAAGTTCTCTGTTAACAGCCGAATGCTCTACCATTGAGCTACCGGGGAACAGGCAAGTTGGACCTTTATTTTACAGCAGCTTTCACTAACGTGCCACTCTCGTCTCCTTGGTTTGGGGGTCGCGGTAGGGACGCCAGTTGACCTGACGCCCCCCGCACGGATCCGCACGTGCAGAATTGCTGCATGCGGCTCTTACCTCGGATGTCTGGCGTCGAAGCGCAAATTGGGATAAGGATGAAGGATGCTAGGTTTGGGG
>WNEZ01000072.1_pt1 | contig 88873 bp, 86 predicted proteins | sample 5400521 | NCBI WGS metagenome assembly WNEZ01 (sample SAMN13153339, study PRJNA577476) | soil metagenome | isolation source: 120 cm saprolite under Douglas fir tree site 2 hole 1 replicate 1 | place: USA:California | collected 2015-04-18
ATCACGCTGGAGCCGCGACCGGCGCTCGGTGAACTGCATGCGGAGCGGATCGTTCAGCACAGCCTGGAGCGCTACGGCCGGCCGCGGGCTGAGGTCGAAGCCGAGATGGTGGCCCGCCTCCGGCGCTTCGGCGTTCGTGGTGACTTCACGGAGATGGCTTCTTGATGTCGCGCTTCCCTTCGCGGGCTGAACGTGCAACGGCTTCGCGACCGGGTTCGCATGTCGACGCGAAGGTCCTCTCGTACTCGGTGAAGCCTCTTCCGTCTCCGGGACGGTCCTATCTCGAGCTCAGACTCGCTACCGCTCAGATCCATGGGCGTCGCGACGTCGGCCTGACCTCACGAGACGTGGCGATTCTGCGAGCACTGGACTCTTACCGCTATCTCGACCGGCACCAGATTCAAGGTCTGTTCTTTGACGGACCACGAAGTTGCCAGTACCGCCTCAAGTGGCTCGTCGACCATGGCCTGGTCAACGCATGGCGCACCTTGATCCGCCCAGGCCATGTCCGCCGTGCGTCGATCTTCCTACTAAGCACCCGCGGCGCGACCACGCTTGCGGGACTGTCAGGAGACGAATCAAGGCCGTACATCCTGCGGGCTGAGCATGCCCTCGCACGCCATCACTACCTCGTGCACGACCTCGAAGCCAGCCAGGTGTTCGTCGATCTCGCGCTGGCTACGCGGCATGCGCCGGCGCTGGGCCTCTATCACTGGGTCGGCGAGCACGGTATCCGGCGCGCGTATGGGGAGGAGGCGGCGCCCGTGCCCGACGGCTGGGGCAGGTTCCTCGTGGGCGATCGCGAGCTCTTTCTCCATCTCGAGCTCGATCGGGGAAGCGAACAGACAAAACGCCTCCACGGCAAGCTCGCCGCCTACATCGCGTACTTTCGCGGTCGGCCGCAGGCGTCCAGCAATCACGTCTTGTTCGTAGTCCCGACCGAGCTGCGGCGACGTCAAGTTGAAGGCGTTGCGCGCCGTCTGGTCGACACATCTGTTGAGAGCTGCCGGGTTTGGACGGCGTGGCGCCATGACCTGACGTTGAACGGACCGCTGAGCCGGGTCTGGGCCGACATCGGCGGATCGACAGGGCGCATTGGCATCCCAGACATGCCTTCGCGCCCTGCTGGCAGCCGGCCCCTGGCCGACTGCATCGGAAAACTTCGTTGGTGGGAACGACGACCTGGTGGAGGTGAAGGCGTATGAGCTGGCAGTGGTACAAGCAAGTTGTCTTGCCTGAGGCGACGACGACGATGGTCGTACAAGACTTCGTGGACCTATGGGCCCGGCATCAGAAGGACTTTTGGGATGCCTCGACCGACTTTCCTGACCTGACTCCATGCCTTCCAAGGATGTTCTTGATCGCGACTGCGCCGAAGAAGTTCCGAGCAGGGGCTTTCGGCCAGCAGCCTTGGCCGCGATCAAGTCCGAGGCGCTGGGGGGTCTTCTTCGAAGCGGCGCGAACAGTTGAGATTTGGAGCGATGAGCAGATGGTTCCGCTCATCAAGCTTGGCGGGACCTCAGCCGGATGAGTTCGTGCTGCGGGGCGCGGAAGCGAAGCGCATCGCCCGATGGTGGGTGGTGGCGTCATTGATGGAAGAGCAGAGGAGCGCGGGCCATTCGAAGGCGGTTGGAACTGCAGTGTGGAGCTACATGGTCGACGAGAACGGATCGATTCCAGTGGTTGGAGGCATGCCCTGGTTCGGACCTTGGGGTCGCCACATCGAATCGCAGCACCTCGCCAAGGATCGGCTGCAATACCTTGAGCCGGTGTTGCTCGCAGTCTCAGCCTGGAATGAGGGCGCGGCAGTATTCGCTGATCGGCTCCTGCCGCCCTTTTTCCAGTTGAAGCTGCGGCCTGGCCGCCTTCCAACGATCGCTCAAGGTTCTGGGCGAGAAATGGCGAGCTGATGGGGGCCGGACTCGGACCCCTGCGATTCCACAAGGGGGCTCAAGCGCTTGACCCTGGGCTCCCGGCGAAGGAGGTCGCTATGAGTAATCCAGTCGGGGTCATGAGTGGGCGCGCAGGTTTGGTCGTCGTCCTCTCGGCTGATGCGGTCCGAATCGCCTGTGCTGAGCGCGGATGGAGTCTGTCCGAGCTGGCTCGGCGGGCTCGGATATCACGTCCGACGCTCGCAGCCGCGTTGCGGGGCCAGCCTGTCCGAGCGCGGACCGCCTATAAGCTCGCCTACGCACTCGACCAAAAGCCTTCAACCCAGCTGTCTCAGCTGTTGGCCGTTGGTGGCGAGCATGTGGACGTCAAGTCACCTTCGGTGGTGGGGAGGGGTCAGAGTCTGACCCCGACCCCGCTGCGCATGTAAGGGAATCCCTTACATATGTACGGAAATGCCTTACATGGCCGGCCTGCCGACGCGTTGAGAGCCAAGTAGCGGGCGAAGGCGAGACGACGGAGTCGGATTAACCGCCTGCGGAACCCTATGGAAGCAGTTTCGGCGCCGAACAACAGAATATCGAGGCAGTAGGAAGCCCCCAGAGGCTCGATTTCGCCTAGCCGAGACCACCAGGCCTTGCCTTGGCGTCGGGCCATTGATTTTGGCTGCCGACGGCTACATTCTTTTGCCATGGGCTCCGCGAAGATCACCGTCCGGGAGCGGATCGCGCCCGAGATAACCGCATCCCTCTTTGCCAATTACCGCAGCTCGGCTGATGCGGTGATGGAGCTGGTCGACAATGCCGTCGACTCTCGCCTTCCAAAGTCTCCTCTGACGGTGGAGATCACCGTCCACCCGCAGTCGTTGGTCGTGACGGCAAGTGGCGGCGAGGGCATGGGCGTTCGAGAAATCGAGCGCAACTATCTCCGCTGGGGTGGCTCGCCCAAACGGGGCCGGCAGTTGCTGGGCCAATACGGGCAAGGCGGCAAGGCAGCGATCGGACATCTAGGAAGGCGATTCACGGTTGAGGCCAGCCGTCCCGGCGACGACGTTGCCTGGCGGTTCACCGATGACGACTATCGCGATCGATCGCGCCTCAAGACCTACGAGCTCACTGAAACTTCGAAGCGAACGCCCGTCGATGTTGGCTACGTCCGAATTCGCATCGACGGGATCGACAAGCGTATCGACGTACACCGCCTGGCCCAACGTCTGGCGGAGACATATCGCCCACTGCTGGAGGGGCAGGTGCTGGAGCTGACCCTGGATCGCATGGAGATCCGGCCCTCAGCGGTCTCTTCTGCAGAGAGGCGCGCGTTTGCGATCAACACAGGTGGAGCTCGCCTTCGCGGTTGGGTGGGCCTGTCCGATCCAGAACATCCAGCCGGCGGTTGGGTTCCTGGGATTCGCTGCTATAGGCTGGGACGGCTGGTCGCCGATGGCGAGTTCTTTGGACATCCTGGGCCTGCGACGTTGCCGGCCATGGTTCGGCTGATGGGCGAAGTCGATGTGCCGAACGTGACGCTCACGATGAACAAGACGGACTTCGACCGCGACAGTCTGACGTGGGTTGCTGTCGAGGCGCGGATGCACAAGCTTCTCGCGTCGTGGGTACGTCGGCTCGAACGCGACGTGGAGGTTCCTCCGTCGAGCAGCGCGATCAAAGTTGCAGAGCAGGTTCGCAGGCTGCTGAGTCAGGCTCTGCGACTGAGCGACCGGCAGGATCTCTTCGCCGGTTTCGCCCCAGCGAGACCTTCAGTTGCGAAACCACGCGAGCACCTTGAGCTACCACTTGAGGTGCAGGAGCCCGAGACGTTGGACAACGAAGCCCGCACGCCACCGCCTTCGTCGCCCGACACGCCGCTGGAGGCACGAAAGCGGGGCTTCGGGATCATCGCCATCCGGCCACTCGATCCTAGGGTTCGAAGCATGACCGTGCTCGAGGATGGGGTGCGCACCGTCGTCATCAACTCTCGATATCCGCTTTTCATCGAACGCCGCGGTGATGTCTGGTATCAGCTTGAAACCGCGGCTCGGGAGATATGCAAGGTGGCGGAGACGGCCAGCGTGGCCGAGTACGAGAAGAGAGTCAACGACATCGTTCTTACGGCGCTGCAGTTGCGCGCCAGTCGTCGCCGGCGGCCGGCGGGACGTCAACTACGCCTGGTCCAGGGCTGAAGGCGAGGCCAGGCCGGGGACTGGCGAGATGGCAACAAGGGCTCAGACGCAGATCCAGCGTGACTGCGCTGCGTCGATTGGGGCTCATTGGGGATCCCGGTCTGCAGGGCGGTTGAAAACGGCACGGGTAGTATTGGTCCCATCTATCAGGCAACTCCCGGCGCCCCCGCAGACGGGGGTCACGAGGCGTGTAAGGCCCCCTGGGATCGCCTAGGGGGCCTGCTGGGTTCAGGATGACCTCCATGGCCGTGCTGGCGGCAGCGGATCAGCGAGGCCATGCATCGCTCTACTTCTTGACCGACAGTCGGATTTCTTGGCAAGGCCGTAACGGGACTTGGGACTTTGGCAGGAAGACATTCTTCTCGCGAACGACGCCTGACATTTTCGCATTCTGCGGCGACGCCTTATTTCCGTCAATGGTCTTGCCCCAGATCGTGGGGCTGGTCGAGGCAGGCCTAGCCTTTCGGCCTGGTGCGTCCTTTCATCAGCGATTCGATAAAGTCAGGGCGCACGTTACAGAGGCGTTCACTTCCTATCCACTTCGTCAGGTGGACCTAACCATAGTCCACGGCGGAAGGGATGGCGACGGAATGGATAGCTCGTTTTGGATTGGCGTAATGAACTGGTCTCATTCGGCCAATCGGTGGCTAGCGCCAGTCATAGCTAGACCTCCACAAGGCTCAGGGATTGGGTTCACGGCTGGGTCTGGCACGTCAGCAATACGTCGGGCCGTCAACCGATGGAACAAGGCGGGTGACCCGTCAACGAGTCGACGGGCGTTCGTATCGTTTCTTGACTCTCTCAAGAGCCGCGCTGATCCATTGACTGGTGGACCGCCCCAAATGGTCGGTTTGTACCGCATCGATGGAGGTCGTCAATTTGGAATCCTGTGGAACTACAAAGGCTATGTTGGAGGTCTGGTTGTAGGGCAGCAAACGGCCGAGTCATTGGCGATCGAATGGCGCAACGAATTGTTCGAGCGCGTAAGTGTCGTAACGAGGAAACGAGTGCCCGGGGCCCAACGCCATACAGACGTCGCGACCACTCGACCTTGACGAGGCCGTAAATCAACCGACGTGACTAGTGCTCTCGATTCCAGCCGGTTAGCAGGATAGGAGGAAAGTTGAGGGGTTCGTTTCGCGAGTGGTACCCGCGAACTCAGGACGAGTTAAGGCAGCTATGGGCAAGCAGCGTTATCGTTCTTGATACGAGCGTCCTGCTCGGCATGTATCGCTACCCGAATGCGACGCTAGCTGATTTTCTGAACACGCTAAACCAAGTGCGCGATCGGCTTTGGTTACCACATCAAGTAGGCCTCGAATATCACCGAAATCGAGAAGGCCGCATTCCTGAACAACGCCAGGTCTTGGATCGACTCCTTAGGGATATCGAGAGCTTGGATGGCACTTTGGAGCGCTTAGCCTTGCCTGAGCACCATCCGGTCCTCGACATGACCGTAACTCGGCAGCTGCAGGAGCAAGTTAAGCAGGCACTGACGACTCTTACGCGCCAAGTCGTTGACGCGCGAGATGCAACTCCTGAGCGTGCGGAACGTGATGAGATCCTCGAGAGAGTTACCGATTTGTATGAAGGGCGCGTAGGGCCGCCCTTCAGCACGGACCAGATTCGCCAGCTCACCACCGAAGGCGCCCAACGTTATGCGCAGAGCATTCCGCCAGGATTCAAGGATCGGGACAAGGAGGAGCCGCGTCGGTATTACGACTTGATTGTGTGGAAACAGATTCTCTCTGAGTCTGCTGCGCACAACGACAGGCCAGCTCGCCCAACGCTCTTTGTTACCAGCGATCGAAAGGACGATTGGTGGAGGCGGCAGGGCGATTCGCTGGTCGGTCCGAGAACTGAACTGATACGCGAGCACCTGAACGTCGTGGGCACTGACTTCCTTATGTACACCCCCGACCAGTTCCTTCAGGATGCCAGGACTTACCTTGAAATCCGGGTTGCGTCGGAGACAATCGTCGACGTCCGGCGTGCGGCCTACTCATCAGCAGCGATTGATTCGTTAGTCGCCCAGAGGATGGTCCTTCCCGAACGGATGGTTCGAGTGGCTGCGCTATCCAAGGTCTACGAGTCCTTGCGCGCTGGCACCTTGCGGAGGGCACAGGACCTAATTGATTTCACTGAACGGCTTGGACCGGAATTTACCGACCGCAACGTTTCAGTCCCGTTCTTCTTCAGCCTAATACACGAATCGTACGGTCCTGTCCTAGTTACGCCGGATCCAACGCGGAGACTCAGGGATCGTGACATTGCCGGAATCCGTGGCACTGACTCAAGTGAGGGTTTCACGTCAGCTGGCGAAGCTGCGTGGCTTGCACAAGCCTTGTACCGCCTTCGGTACGAGAAGCTTGGCGAAGAGGAGCTCCTCGTTGCGTTTTTCGGCGAGAACTATCCAATTGAAGCACCAACAGTGCTGCGTCGAGCGTCCGATCTAGTGCAGTCTGACTACGCAGAACATGGCTTCCAGCCGTGATGGGGCGCCACCTCCAGGGTGAGCGGCTTTTGCGTCGAGGGCGCACTTGACTTCCGAAATTCTTATCGCCCGGTGCCGGTGACGTTCGCGGCGTCACCCAGCCCGGTACATTGATACAGCTCGCACCACGATGTCGGCGACTTGGCGGGCCTCCCTCAGCTCGGAACTGTCCAGCCGATCAAATGGGACGAAGTCGCTGTACGCGGCGCGGATGGCAACCGCATCGTAATCAGGTCCGCCGAGGGTGTGGAGAATGAGAGAAGCCGAACCGTGAGCTACGCGTTCGGCGTGCTGCCGCTCTGATTCAGTCGGCGCCGCGTACGACGCACTCGGCGGATGCTGGATCGCGTGCGAAATCTCATGAGCCAGCACGCAAGCCGCTTCGTCATCTGACAGTCCATCGACCACGCTGACCGTATTGGTTCCGGCCACATGTTGCCCTTTCATCGCTGTTCCACCCATGGACGCGTACCAGAGTCAGTCCTAATACCAACAATCCCTCGATGAGCTTGTCACGTATTGAGCGATGGTCAATCGCTCCTCTCACGCTGTTCTGAGCCAGGTAGTGGACGATGCGCGGGGGCAGAGAGCTGAGAATCCGCTGAGCGGCCTGAGCAGCAGCCTCGGAAGGAGCGTCGCCAGAAGCCACCTGATGATCAGCGGGTAGTAAATCGTCCAGACCAAGACGCCCCATGACATGCTGGACGACCCATCTCGCCTCAGCCTCGTGTCGCGGCCGTTCCGAAGCATCGTGGTACCTGGTATGGCCGTGGATAATCGCATGGGCCACCTCGTGAACAAGCACCGGCAGAGCGTCCAACTCACCGAAGTGCGTGGATATCCGGATGACCTTCTCGGAGTAGATACACACTCCCCCGCCTAATGGCGGAACGCCTTCGTTGCTGCGCTCCACGCTGTACCCGACCTCGTGAGCGAGCCTGCATAGTTGCCTGATTAGAGGCTGGTCAAGTACGGAATCAATCGCCACGTCGACAGTCTGCGCGACTGAGCGTTGCCTAATCGGATTGTGCAGCGGCATAGCGGCGGCTGCGCGATTGGAATGCCTCATCACCGCCTTCCAATATTCTCCGTGCGAATTCGGCCACCAGGGGCTCCTCTAAGCCGCCAGCAGCCAACACGCTGCCCCGATCTGATTGCGCGTCAAGAGCGATTACCATCTCGGCGTCGCCGAGGACTGGGATGTTCGCATTATGGGTCGCCACGATCACCTGCCTGTGCTCACAGACTCGCGCTAGCAGGCTAACCACGTCCTCGTAGATGTAGCGATTATCAAGATCATCTTCAGGCTGGTCAATCACAAGCGGTCCCGAGCCACTAACCAAGGCTAGGGCAAGCATTGCCATAGAACGTTGGCCCGGCGAGACCTTCTCGACCGGACTCCAGTTCTCCGCGCTTGGCGTGCCGAGATTCACCTCGACTGAAACTAGATCCGGCGTCGGCGTTTCCTCTACGCGGTGGATTCTCTCAATCGTGGCTTGCGCGAGTTTGTCGGCAGTTGCGCCTACGCAGCCGATACCGTTCAGGCCAGAAACGCCTTGGCGAATCGCCTGCGCAATTTCCGCCGGTTGTCTCGCGGCTAGCTTGGCTAATTGCTCCCGTCTGGCGCCCTGCCCGGCGACGGCGTCACTAAGCTCCTCGATTAGCTGAGTGCGATCTCCAAGCGGCTCGACCCGCACTCGGACACGTTCAGACACAAGCTCAGTAAGTCGACGGGCTGCTCCCTCCAGAAGTCGCGACTGCGCGCGTCTGACTTCGTCCAATTTGTTCAGAAGCTCAGCACGCTTCTCGCGTTGTTCGCTTAATTCCTTGCGCTTGGGCTCAAGGCTGGCCAGCGTGGCTTCGTGATCCGCAATCTGGGTCTGGGCACCCTTAAGCTCCTCCATTCGGCTAATGCCTGCCTCAGCTAGCGCTTTGTCAATGTCCGCTCGTTCGGTCGCGTGCGTAACCTCCCAGGCAGCTGCGGGTGACTCCAAGTTTGCCTCCGCAGTGGCGATCGCAGCTTCCACAGACCCAATTGCATTCTCAATCGCTTGAGCAAGAGGCCGGATTGCATCGTCGAAGCCTGGCGGAACGCGTGGATCGGTTGGCACAGCAGGGGCTGGTAGGGTCTTATCGAGAGCTTTGACGGCTTCTGAGACGCTACGAGGCCAAACTCGGAGTTTCTTCAGCTTCTGGCTCAGGTCAGCGAGCTGCTTAGAGCTTTTGAGGAGCTCCTCGGCTCCGCCTTCGTGCCATCGCTGGACCTTCTCCCGTAAGTCACGTAGATCTTCCTCGATATCCGCCGCAGCACTCAATTCATGAAGCAGCGATTCAACCTTCTTCGCGTTGATTCGTACTGCGTCCAGCGCCGGCGCCTCTTCGGATTGCAGTCTCTCCCAATCCGACCCAGCGACATTCGCGATGAAGGCTCGGAGCTCTCCTGGTCGTTCAAACAGTGTCTGGAGTTGCCGCTGGCCGTAGACGTTCACGGCTATTCGGCGAGCTACACCGACTCCAACGGGTCGACCATCTCGTCTCAGTTGCGGCGATGCTGAGCCGCCGGTGCGGTGTGCCTCGTATTCCTTCCCATCCGCGTCGATGAATGTCACGACAGCCTCACAATTAGCCCGGAAGGTGTGCAAGAGCACGTCTTGCGACTCGGCCGGTGGGGAGGCCGCGTCGAGGACGTGTCGGACGATCTCGATGAGAGCTGACTTGCCGGTGCCCTTTCCTCCTATGACCGCGTTCAAGCCGGGACCAAAGTCCACCTTGAGTTGGTCATGGAAGCCGCCAGTCACCGACATGGTGGCTATTCGGGCCCAGGTCGGCTGCGGATCGGGTGTGAACTCGATATGCCGTACGTGATCCCAAGCCTCCTTCAGGCGGATTGGAAAGCGGACGCGATTCGGCATTAGGAAGGCTTGACGGATTCCCTCAAGACTCGGTTCGCTCCCTAGCTTTAGGTAGAGGGCCTCTTGGCCAACCTCATCGAAGGATCGAGTATCACCCGAAATAAACCACTTCGGCCGCACGGAACCGAATTCGGCGTGGGGATTCTTGAGCACCTCGGCTGTTCGGTTTCCATTGACATCAAATCCGTCGATCAGATTGCTCTGGGCGAGTTCGGAGCTGTTGCGAACTACGCCTTGTCCAAAGAGTCCCATCGTCTTTGCCGTCGAGTGGGGCGCGAAGACGAGACCGTGATGCCTGTGGATGGACTCGGCCCATTCTTCAACCTGTTTTGTAGTCACTGGACGCGGTGTGCCGTTCGGGAAGAACGGCTTTTCGTTCGGCTTGAATAGCGTTGTCAAGAAGCCTTGAGCCAACCTATAGCCCTCATCGGTCCTGTCCCAAACTGCAAGTAAGTGACAGCCGTTGACGCTGAACTCAATTCCCGGAAACACATAGACCCCAACCTCACTGCCAGCGTCGCGGAGCACGGGATACCAATTCACTCGGTTGTGATCGGTCACCGCGATTACGCGCACGCCCGCTCTGACATGTGCCTCAACTAGTCGCCTTGCGAAATCGCCATTTGGCTCGCGGCCACCGACTTGTCCGTAATGTTGGTTGGCGTCGGCGGGTGAATGAACCTGTAGGTCTGTCAGATACCAGCGGGAGTAGCTCATAACCGCGGTGCAGAGAGTCTAGGGTGTCGAGATCATGTCGCACCGTGTCGCCAGGCGTTTCGCTTGCCTAATAGATCGGTGATGCTTGCTGTGAGCTTCTTCTGAGGGACTGGCATCAAGAGGGCGGCAAGGCCGACACTGAGGTGCGGCGTTACCGTCAGATGATGCCCTGAGTCTTCGACCCGTTTGAGGTGATAATCTGACTTCGGCCTCATCGTCCGGGTGAAGTCCAACGGTTTTCGGACCGTTGAGGGTTGTCGGCCCGGAAGGGCCTAGCGCAGAAGTTTTTGGACCGCTGCGCTTGGGTCAGAAAGGGACCGGATCCGAATTCAAAACGCCAGGCTCTGCCTCAAAAACCGATGAGGGCAACCTCGTGCGGGTTCGACTCCCGCTCTCGGCACTAGTCATCGTGCGCGCTGCCAATGGCCCTTGTCCGTGAGCTCCGTACTGGCTGTGCTCATCGATACCTCCCATTTACCCGACGCGCAGCGCCACTGTACTGGCGGTCGCCCGTCAGGATTCGGCGATCACCAACTGCCGCCCCCGCCGCCGCCTCCACCGCCTCCTGAGAAGCCGCCGCCTCCGAACCCGCTCGAGGAGCCCGAGCTGGGCGGCGTGTACGAGATCGCGCTCGAGATACTGCTGTTCATCGACTCGAGGCTGCTCGAGAGCACCGCGGCCTGGAACGGGCCCTGGCCCAAATACCAGGTGTTGGTGGCGCTGGTGTCGATGCCCTCGAACGCTTTTGCCCACAGCGCGACGCAGCCGAAAACGATCGCGTACGGGAGGAGCTGCGTGAAGATCTCAGCCTTCTCGGCAAACTGCTGGCGATATTTCTCGGCCGTGTTCATGTACAGCCGGAAACCGAGCGCGTGCTGCATCAGGTCGCGGCCGGACGCGGTCCGTGTCGAGAGGGCGCGGTGCACGAAGAGAAGCACGATGCCCGCCAAGGTGACCGCGATCCCGACCAGGCCCCAGCCAAACAACACGCCGAGCACGAACGCGAGGCCGGCGCCAGCCAATATGACGATGATCGCCACGAAGACGGCGATTCCACGCATGTAATCGGGCCGGAAACGGAACAGCTTCCGCGACATGGCATCGGTGTACAGCTGGCTCTCCGCCGTTTTCAGCTCCGGAGCAAACGTGCCTTTGAGCCCCGAAAGAGTGACTTCCTGCCGCCCGCCGAACAGTCCGCTGAGCAGCGTGTTCTCGTACGGCATCAGGGCGTTTGGATCCGACCCTTTCGAGGTCAGTACCCAGTCTTTCTTTCCGGGCACCTCGGCGATGGTTAGATAGCCCCGGACCGCAAGGTCGACGATGGTCGCAGTCACGTCCTTCGTGTCGGCGCTCTCATCGAGGACCAGACCCAGCTGCGCCGGGCGCAGGTTTTGCGGGGGACCGAATTCGACGACGACCGGCTCGTGGCGGAACGGCGGCTCTGGGGCGTCGCGCTGGTCGTTGGTCAGGTAGTACTGCGTCAAATACGCCCGATCGCGACCATGCAGCCACCAGAACCGGGCGATCAGTCCGATGCCGGCGACGAGGACCGCGAGGCTCAATCCGACGGTCAAGAGATTGACGTCGAACGCATCCTGCGGAAACTGCTTAAGGCGCGGCTCGAGCATCGGCGGCGGAACGACAAGCGCGCTCTTGTTCAGCGCGGTCACGACCGACATCTCTTCGCCCGACGAGAGCTGACGCGTCGACTTGAAATTCGCGAGAACGCCCGCACCTCCGCTCTGGCACGCCTCGCTTGATCCGGGTGGTCCCTCATAGCAGGCTGCCTTCTGAAAAACGGGTGACGGCAGGTGCATCGTCGCGGTCACGTTTTGCTTGGGCACCGGCCATAGCGCGCCGTCGACATTCCAGAAGAGCTCGTCGTGGTCGGTGAACGAGTTCATGGCGCCAACCACGGCGTAGGTGATCACGTAGCGCTGGGTGCCACTGACCAGGCGGTTCGGGTCGCCGATCTTGATCACCTCGTTGTCGTTGACCACTGAGTCGCTGTGAGGGACCGGGTTCGTACCGTCGGTGACTCCGCGCTCCTCAAATGTGTAGTAGCGGTCGTGACTGTTGTCGTACCGATACCGAAGCGGGATGGTCCGAAAGATGCCGTGCTTCTGAAGGCCTCGGAAATCGACACGGATGTCTTCCTGGACGATCACCGTGGCATCGCTCGCGATCGTGATGTTCGAGTTGAAGCTGGTGATCACCCAGCCTTCATCGGCGTGGGCAGCGGGCGTCCACAGCAACAGGGTCCAGAGCGCCGCCAGGGCGGCGACGGCGAGGCGTGAAACTCTCATTTGCGCAGCGATCTTACGTATAGTGCCGCGCTGTGACCCTGCCCAACCTTCGCCACGACATCCGCAACGTGGCAATCATCGCCCACGTCGACCACGGGAAGACCACCCTGGTCGACGCCCTGCTGAAGCAGAGCCATACGTTTCGCGACAACCAGGACGTCGGCACGCTGATCATGGACACGAACGACCTCGAGCGCGAGAAGGGGATCACTATCCTCGCGAAGAACACGTCGATCCGCCACGGAGACGTGACCATCAACATAATCGACACCCCCGGACACGCAGATTTCGGCGGCGAGGTCGAGCGCGTGCTGAACATGGCGGACGGCTGCCTGCTCCTGGTTGACGCCGCCGAGGGGCCGATGCCGCAGACGCGTTTCGTCCTGCGCAAGGCCTTCGAGGTCGGGCTCCGCATCATCGTCGTGATCAACAAGGTCGACCGCGCGCATGCGGATCCAGGCAAGGCGCTGGCGAAAGTCCACGACCTATTCCTGGAGCTGGCCGAGGACGCGGATCAGCTCGAGGCGCCCGTGGTGTACGCAATCGCAAAAGAAGGGCGGGCAGGCCTGGAGGCGGATGAGCTCGAACCGGACCTCGAGCCGCTCTTCAAAACGATCATCGATTTCATCCCAGCCCCGGTGGCGGAACCCGGCGGCTTTCAGATGCTGGTCGCCAACCGGGCCCATGACGATTACACCGGGACGATGGCCATTGGCCGAATCTCCCGGGGCGCCGTCAGCCCCGGTGACACGGTGGCGGTTCTCACCGCGATCGGCGAGGCGCAGCGGGCGAAGGTCGTGCAGGTGCTGGTGTACCGGGGCCTCGAGCGCGTGGCTGTGGCTCGGGCGAGCGCCGGTGACATCGTGCTGCTCACCGGCCTCGACGAAGTCACCATCGGCGACACCCTTGCCGATCCGGAATCGCCGGACCCGCTGCCGCGGATCGCGATCGACGAACCGACCGTGCGCATGACGTTTGGCGTCAACACGTCGCCGTTCACAGGCCGCGAAGGGAAGTTCTCGACCACACGGCAGCTGCGTGCCCGGCTGTTCAAGGAGCTCGATCTCAACCTCGGTCTTCATGTCGAGGAGGGAGACGCCACGGAGCGCTTCCTTGTCAGCGGCAGAGGCGAGCTGCACCTCGCTGTCCTCATCGAGACCATCCGTCGCGAGGGCTACGAGTTCGAGGTCTCGCGACCGGAGGCGATCGTCAAGGTGATCAACGGCCAGCGCATGGAACCCGTCGAGCGGCTCACCGTCGACGTCCGCGAGGAGCACCTAGGCGCCGTGACCGAGGCGCTGGGCAAGCGCCGCGGCGAGATGATCGAGATCAACTACGACGGCAAGGGCGGCGTTCGCCTCGAATACATGATTCCCACCCGGGGGCTCATCGGTTTCCGCAACACGTTTCTGACGCTTACGGCGGGAACCGGTCTGATGGGATCGATCGGTATCGGTTACCGGCCCTGGATGGGCGAGTTCCGTGAGCAGCGTAACGGCGCCTTGACCGCTTCGTCGAGTGGCACCGCGCTTACGTACGGACTCGCTGCCGCCCAGGAGCGTGGCTCCACTTTCATCGAGCCTGGTGAGGAGGTTTACGAGGGCATGGTCGTCGGCGTTCAGAAGCGCCCTGGCGACATCCGCGTCAATGTCTGCCGAGAGAAGAAGCAGTCCAACGTGCGCTCTTCGACGTCGGACATCTCCGTCAGGCTCACGCCGGCCACCAAGCTGAGCCTGGAACAGTCGCTCGACTTCCTTGTCGATGACGAGTTGCTGGAGGTGACGCCGAAGCACTTGCGCCTGCGCAAGCGCCACCTGACCGAAGTCGATCAGTCGCGGGCCCGACGCCTGGCGGAATCGAGCGGGAATAGGCGCTGACCGAAACGGGTATACTGTCCGTAGCTGGTGAAGTACCGGCGCTCACCGCAGGCTCTCGTTTCTCGAACAGGCCCGCCGAGTTGAGTTGGCCTTTAGTTCGAGAGATAGGAGATGGAAATGCCTACAGGCACCATCAAGAAGCTGGTCGCGGACCGTGGCTTCGGCTTTATTGCAGCCGAAGACGGTAAGGAATTCTTCTTCCACAGGAGTGGCACCGAAGGTGACTTCGACAGCCTCCGTGGTGGCGAGAAGGTGACCTTCGAGGTCGAGGCGAGCCCCAAGGGCCCGCGCGCCCGCAGCGTCCGCACCGTCTAACCAGACGAAACAGCAGAAAAGCCCTGGGTCGAAAGACCCGGGGCTTTTTTTATTGCCCTGGGATGTAGCTTTGCAAGAGCGCGGAGGTCGATCGCTACCTGACTCTGGCGCGGCTTGCCGGCGACCGTATCGCGGAGCTCGATGACCGCGAGCATTTCGAAAAGGACTACGCGACGCTGTAATCAGCCGCGTTCACTAACCGCCCAGGTAGGCCCGCCGGACGGCCGGGTTGTGCAGCAGGTCGTCCCCGCGGCCGCTGAGAAGGATCTGGCCGGTCTCGAGGACATAAGCGCGGTCGGCGATCGCGAGCGCACGAAGCGCGTTCTGCTCGACAAGCAGGATTGTGGTGCCGTCTTGATGGATCTCCTCGATGGCGGAGAAGACTTCGTCCACCATCTGCGGCGCAAGTCCGAGCGAGGGTTCGTCAAGCAGCAACAAGCGCGGTTTCGCAAGCAGGCCGCGCGCGATTGCAAGCATCTGCGCCTCGCCGCCCGACAGCGTGCCCGCGCGCATGTTCTTGCGCTCACCGAGGATCGGGAAGCGTTTCATGACCGCCGCAATTTGATTCCCCGCCGCTGCGCGATCGCGCCGCGCCCACATCGCCAGCTCGAGGTTCTCCAGCACCGTCTGGCGCCCGAAGATCTCGCGGCCCTCGGGAACGTGAATCAGGCCATGCCGGACGATGGCCGAAGGCTTGGCTGTGATCAGGTCGAGGCCGTCGAAAACGGCGGTGCCCGAGCTCGGCCGGACGAGGCCCGACAGGGCGCTGAGGATCGTGGTCTTGCCCGCGCCGTTGGCGCCGATGAGGGCCACGACCTCGCCGGCAGCCACTCGCAGCGACGCCGCCCGCACTGCGTTAACCGATCCGTAGCTCACCGACAGCTCGTGCACGTCGAGGATGGCTGTGGCAGGCTCTGCTGCGGCCTTTCCCCCGCTCGCCTGGATCACCTCCGCAACCTCTTCGACGCCGGTGGCGCCGGGCGCGCTCGACACCTCGCGCTCGCTTCCCGTCCCCAGGTAGGCCTTGATCACGCCGGCATCGGTCGAAACCTCTTCTGGCGTGCCGTCCGCGATCTTGCGGCCGAAGTTGAGCACCGCGACGCGCTTGCAGACGCCCATCACCAGCTGCATGTCGTGATCGATCAGCAGGATCGTCAGCCCATCCTGGTTGAGGCGTTCGATCAGCTCACGAATTCCTTGTTTCTCAGACGGGTTCATGCCGGCGGCCGGCTCGTCGAGGATAAGAAGGCGAGGTTGAAGCGCGAGGGCGCGGGCGATCTCCAGACGGCGCTGGTCCCCGTAGGGCAGCGTGCCCGCCGCCCGACTGCCGACCTCGCCCGGATCAAGGCCTGCCGTTTCCATGAGCCGGTGGGCCTCATTGAGTCGCGCTCGTTGATCGCGGCGGAATACGGGCAGAGTGCCGAGCTGGGCGAGGGTGTCGTCGCTGCGTCGCGAGTGCATGCCCACGACTACATTCTCAGCAGCGCTCAGATCCTTGAAGAGGCGGATGTTCTGGAACGTGCGCGCGACGCCGAGGCCGGCGATTCGATGGGCGGGCAAGCCTTTGAGCTGGTCCGATTCCAACCAGGCGTTGCCGGATTCGAAAGGGACGTATCCGGTGATGACGTTGACCAGGGTTGTCTTGCCCGCGCCGTTCGGGCCGATGAGGCCCTGGATCGATCCTTTCTCGACCTCCAGCGTCACCCCGTCGACGGCATGCACCCCGCCGAAGTGACGCTGGACGCTATCCAGTCGAAGGAGCACTGACTTGCGCGCGCGGCCACCAACGAGGCCGTACTAAGGCGAAGCCGCCACGGCCGAGGATGCCTTGCGGGCGGAAGATGATGACCGCGATCAGGATCACGCCGCTGACCAGGCCGATGTAGTCGCCGGCCTGCTTGAAGACGTACGGGAGAGTGGTAATGAAAAGGGCGCCTACGACAGGGCCCAGCACGTTGCCGCTGCCACCCAGGACGGCGAAAGTCAGCACTTGCACGGTCCTGGGTACGCCGTACTCGTTGGGGTCGACGAAGAAGTTGAGGTGTGATTCGGCGGCGCCCGCGTACCCTGCAAGAACCGCGCTCAGAACGAATGCGATCAGCTTGTAGCGCGCGACGTCGATGCCCTGGCTGTGGGCCGCGAGCTCGTCCTGTCGGATCGCGCTCCAGGCGTAGCCGAGCCGGCCTTTGGTGAGCCTCCACACTACGAACACGACCACAGCCAGCGAGATGAGCACGACGTTAATTCCCCCCAGCGGGTCCGCATCGGGATTCTTGAGTCCCAAGCCCTCGCCCGTGATCGGCACGTTGAGGATCACCCCGAGGCTTAGGGCTTCGATGAACCCAATGGTGGCGATGGCGAGGAACACGCCTCGCAGCCGCAGCACCGGCAGTCCGACGGCCACTCCGACGATGCCGGCCAACGCGGTGGCGCCGGCGATGTTCAGCGCTAGCGGCGTGTGGAGGTAGAGACTCATCAAGACTGCGGTGTACGCGCCGATGGCCATGAATCCAGGCGCCGCGAGCGAGAGCTGCCCGGAGTAGAGAACCACGAACATCGAGCTGGCGAGGATGCCGTTGATCGCGATCTGCGCGATGAGGAGAGTGTGCGAGTTCCAGAAGGCGACCGGATCTGTGACCAGCTGGGTCAGGAAGTCCACTAAATTCGCTCGCGCAGCTGCGCGCCGAAGAAGCCCTGGGGGCGGAGCACCAGCATCAGCAAGAGGGCGGCAAACGCCACTCCTGCGCGGACATTGCTGCCGAGCAGCACGACCGCAAGCACCTCGATCAAGCCCAGCAGGTAACCGCCGATGACCGCGCCCGGGATGCTGCCCATTCCGCCAAGCACGATCACGGCCAGGCCGCGCACCTCGACGCTGTCGCGTCCGATGTATGGGCTGATGTCGCCCAGCGCGACGCCGAACAGGATTCCCGCAAGGCCGCCCAGGGCCGAAGAGATCACCAGCGTGAGCGCAATCATGCGGTCGACGTCGATGCCCATCAGCCGCGCCGCGCGCGGGTTTTCGGCGACGGCGCGAAGCCCGCGTCCAACTTGCTTGAAGCGCATTACGTAGCCGAGTAGGAGCATCAGTGCGATCGAGATCGGGAAGATGGCCAGCTTGCTCCCCTCCAGGGTGAGGCCGGCCACGTGCCAGGTAGGGTTGGGCACCACGCCCGGCGGCAAGCTGACCGAGTTCGCGCCATCCACCCAGAGCCACGAGAAGAAGGTTCCGGGTCTACCTTGCTCGACCCCGGCGACGATGATGAGAGCCAGGCCGATCGTGGAGATCAGCGCGGAAATCGGCGGAGCCCGGCGACGGCGGAGCGGACGCAGGCAGACGTACTCGATCACCAGCCCCATCAGTGCGGCCACGACGATGCCGAGCGCGCAGGCCAGCCAGAACGACTGCCCGTGATTGACGACGAGGCTGTAGGTGACCGCGGCGGCGAGCATGAAAACGGCGCTGTGCGCCAGGTTCAGGATGTCCAGCACGCCGAAGACGAGCGTGTACCCGACCGCGAACAGCGCGTAGATGGACCCGATGAAGATCGCGTTGAGGATTTGCTGCCCCAAGGCGAATCAACAATAAGAGGTAGGGCGGGGGACCTCTCGATCCCCCGCCACGCTTAGCTTGCCTTGATCTCGTGGACCAGGGTGAACCCGCCCTGGCCGTCCATCTTGATGACCCAGACGGTCTGCTTGACGTCGTGGTTCGGGGTAAACTGGAACGGGCCCAGCGGGGTCTGAAGGTTCACTGTCTCCATCGCCGCTCGCAGCTTGTCCCGATCGCTGGTGAGGTCTGAGAACGTCAGGTTGGCGCGCCTGGCCGAGTCCGCGAGGATCTTGATCGCCGTGTAGCCCTGCGCGGCGAACTGGTCCGGATCCTTTGAATACGCCGTCTGGTACGCAGTCACGAAGTCGGCGTTGGAAGGAAAGGTGTTGCCGATGTACCAGGCGCTGGCGCTGCGCGCGCCCTGGCCCGCCGGACCAGCCTGCTTGGACACCGTGGCGGTGTTGAAACCGTTGCCGCCAAGGAACTGGCCCTTCCAGCCCTGCTTGCGGGCCTCCGTCATGATCTTGGCCGGGACGCCGCCCAGCGAGGTGATGAAGATGACATCCGGCTTCAGTTGCACAGCCTGAGTGACGTACGGCGACAGATCGGCTTCGGCCTTGTTGAACGGGATCGTCTTCAGCAGGTTGATGTTGTAGTTGCCGACGTTGGCCTGGACGATCTTGCCGCCGTCGCTGGAGAACTTGTCGTCCTGCGCGACAAGGAGCACACCCGTGCTCGGGTGGGCGTCGGCCGCGTAGGACATGATGTTGTCAGGGATCGCGGTTTCCTCGCCGAGGCTGTCGCGGAACACAAAACGGCATGGTGCCGTCTGCGGGAAGTTGCAGTCGGGAACGATGTGGATGCCGGTGGTACTCACGGCGAGGATGGGGACCTTGATGCTCTCAGCCAGCGGGTGCACGGCCACCGCAGAGTTGGAGAGGGTCGGCCCGAGGAGGGCAAGGTCCTGCTCCTGCTGGATCAGCGTCTGCGCCACCTGCGCGGACTGCGCTTTGTCAGAGGCGTCGTCGGTGACCGAGAGTGCGATCTGTGCGCCGTTGACCCCGCCCGCCTTGTTGATCTGGTCGACGGCAAGCTTCATGCCATCCCGGCTCTGCGGACCATAGACGCCGCCCGCCCCGGTGATCGAAAGGATGGCCCCGAGCTTGATGGTCTTGCCCGCATACGAGTTGGTGGGTGTGCCGCCGCCGCCCGACGAGCCGCAAGCCGCGGCGATGACGGCCGCCACCAATAAGGAAACGAGGCGCACGCGTCTCATGTCAGCTCTCCCAGTGACGTTTCTTAACGACTCCTAAACCTAACCCACTCACCCTTGGAGCCGCTTGAGAAGCCTCGGAACGTCCAGCTTGGGATGGGGGTATTGCGGGTTCATCTCTTCCAGGGTCTCGATGAGGATCCTGCCCACCGCCCAGTTGCGGTAGGCCTTGTCGTTGGCAGGGATCACGTACCACGGTGCGTACTTGGTCGAGCATCGGGTGATCGCGATGCTGTACGCGCTCTGATAGTCGTCCCAGTACGCCCGCTCGTCGATGTCGTGCTCATTGAACTTCCACTGCTTGTCAGGGTCCTTGAGCCGCTCGATGAGCCGGTTGCGCTGCTCGTCGTACGAGATGTGCAAGCAGATCTTGACGATCTTGATGCGTTGGCTGGTGACCTGCTTCTCGAAGCGGTTGATGACGTCGTAACGGCGCTCGATGACGCTGAGAGGAGCCAGGTCGTGAACGCGAACCACCAGCACGTCTTCGTAGTGGGAGCGGTTGAAGATGCCGATCTTTCTGATTTCAGGCAGGTTGCGGCGAATGCGCCATAGGAAGCCGTGGCGCTTTTCCTCGGGAGTCGGCTGCTTGAAAGAGCTGATCTGCACTCCCTGCGGGTTCAGGTTTCCGATGACGTGCGTGATGGTGCCGTCCTTGCCGCTCGTATCCATGCCCTGGAGCACGAGCACCAGCGCGCGCTTGTTCTCCGCGTAGAGCTTTTCCTGGAGCTGGAAGAGCTTGGCCCGATGTTTTTGAAGGTCTTTTACGGCCCGTTTTGGTTTCTTCAGGCCAGGGGTCGCGCCAGGGTCGACCTCGGCTAACCGGAAACGACCGTCCTGGACTTCTGCGCGGAGCAGGTCTCGGATCTGCTTCGGCACGACCGCCAGTCTAAAGGGCTAGGCGAGCTCCACCGGAACCACTTCGACCGTTACCTGCTTGTCGCCGCGCAAGACAGTGAGTGGCAGCCTGGCTCCGATCTGCGCCTCCACCATCAGCCGCTGGAGGTCGCCGGCCTTGGCCACTGCGACGTCGCCCACCGAGACGATCACGTCGCCGCTGCGCAGCGAGGCCGCTGCGGCGGGACTCCCGCTGACCACTTCCTGCACCTCCACGCCTGCCTTCCGGCCGAGGCGCTGCGCGATCGCGGGCGCGAGTGGTCGCGTGCCGCCGGCGATGCCGAGATAGGCGCGCCGTACGCGGCCGTTCCTCATCAGCGCCGAAAGGATCGCCTGGGTGGTCTTGTTGATCGGCACCGCCAGGCCGAGGCCCATTCCGGCCACCGCCGTGTTGACGCCGACCAACCGCGCCTGCCAGTCGGCCAGCGCGCCGCCGGAGTTGCCCGGGTTGAGGGCGGCGTCGGTCTGGATGACGTCCTCGATGAAGCGCCGGTGCCCGTTGCCGTCGGCGGTCGCCAGTGAGCGGCCTAACCCGCTGACGACCCCTGACGTCACGGATCCCGAAAAGCCCATCGGGTTTCCGATTGCCACCACCAGCTGGCCGACGCGCAGGTTGTCAGCGTTTCCGATCTCGATCGGCTGGAGCGAGGCGGCCCGCGCCCGGGCGATCGCGAGGTCGGAGAGCGCGTCGGCTCCGACGACGTCCAGCTCGTACTCGGACCCGTCGATGAATGAAGCGCTGGCTGCGCCCGCCTGCGCGACGACGTGGGCGGAGGTCACGAGAAAGCCATCGGGCGTGATGACGACGCCGGAGCCGGCTCCGCCGTCGAATGACCGGCTGCTGCGGCGAACACGGAGGCTCGCGACCGAGGGCAGGACTCGCTGCGCGACCCCGGTCACTGTTGCCGAATACGCGTCGAGCGCCTCGCGCTCGGTCGTCACCGCCGAGGCTTCGTCTGCCATTGCTTACAAGATTACTACGATGCGGAATCAGTTATTTCAAGTCCCCACCTAGGCCGGGTAGACCGAGACCTCTGTGGCCTTGACGACCATCCACACGTCACTCCCGGAGCCGAGCCCGAGCGCCTGGACCGAGCCTCGCGTCACCTCCGCGACAAGGGGTACCGGACCCTTGACGCGCACCCGGACGCGATCGCCGTACAGGTCGATGCTGTCGACCTGACCGTGCCACACGTTGCGGGGTGTCCCATCCGGGCGCGTCCTGTAGAGCGCAACCGCGCGTGGGTGGATGACAGCGAACACGTCGCCTTCGCCGGCGTCCGCCGCGGCAACCAATGCGCCGCCCACAAGCGTCACGTGATCGCTATACGCGTGACCTCGGAGCAGGTTGACCCCGGCGAGGTCTGCAACAAAGCGAGATCTCGGCTTCGCGGTGACTTCATCAGGCGTGCCGGACTGCACCATGGATCCGTGCTCGAGCACAACCAACCTGTCTGCCAGCGCCATCGCCTCCAGCGGATCGTGGGTCACCAGCAGCCGCACCCCATTGAAAGAGGCGAGCTGCTTGGTCAACTCCCGGCGCACCTCGGCCCGGATCGAGACGTCAAGCGCGGACAGCGGCTCGTCGAGAAGCAGCAGCTTCGGCTGGGTCGCAAGCGCTCGGAGCAGGGCGACCCGCTGAGCCTGTCCGCCGGATAGCGCCCGCGGCATGGCTTCCGCGCGGTCGCCAAGGCCCGCATAATCCAGCCACTTGCGGGCCACGGCTGCGGCGCGCGGCCGCCCTTGGGCGCGCAGTCCAAATGCGACGTTCTCGACTACCGACAGGTGCGGGAAAAGCACATGGTCCTGAAAGACCAGGCCGGCATGCCTGCGCTCCGCGGGCACATGCACGCCGCGGCTGGTGTCCTCGAGCACCTCGCCGTCGAGGGTGATGCGGCCCTCCATGTCTTCGAGGCCGGCGAGGGCTCGCAGCAGCGTCGTTTTACCCGCCCCATTGGGCCCAAGCACTGCGACCGTCTCGCCGGCGGCCGCGGAGAGCGTGACATCGAGGACGAACTCGTCGCGCTTGAGGCGCACGGCCGCCTCGAGGGTCATAGCGCGCCCAACCAGCGGTCGCGCATCCCGACCAGGATCGCGACCGAGACCACCAGGAGGATGAGGCTGAGCGTGATCGCGGCCTCGGGCTTGCTCTCCAGCGCGAGATAAACCGCGATGGGCACCGTCTGCGTGCGGCCGGGGAAGTTGCCCGCGAACGTGATGGTCGCGCCGAACTCGCCGAGCGCTCGCGCCCAGCACAGGACGGCGCCCGAGAAAATGGCTGGTCGCAGGAGGGGCAGCGTCACGCGCATGAGGACCCGCCAGTAGCCCGCACCCAGCGACCGCGCCGCCTCCTCGTAGCGATGGTCGAGCGAACGGACCCCGGCCTCGACGGCGGTGACCAGGAACGGCATGGCGACGAAGGTCTCAGCCATCACGGCCGCAGCGGTGGTGAACGGAATCTGGATGCCAAACGCCTGGTAAAGAACCGAGCCGACGAGGCCACTCCGCCCGAACGCCAGCAGAAGAGCGACGCCGCCAACGACCGGCGGCAGCACCATCGGCAATGTGGTTAGTGCCCGCAGCGCGTTGCGCAAGGTCCCTCGCGTGCGCGCGAGGATCATCGCGAGCGGGATTCCGAGGATGAGGGCGATTGCGGTCGCTGTCAGCGAGCAGAAGAGCGAGAGGCCGAGCGCGGTCGTGGTCGTCGGGTCGGTGAGCTCACTCAGCGTCTGGCTCCATGGCGCGCGAACGGCAAGCCCCACCAGAGGGAGGAGGAAGAGAAGAAGTCCGATGGCGGCGAGTAGTCCGATGAGCGGCGGGACCCTCGCCCTTGTGCGGCTCACCCCCCCTCGAAACCCGCGGACTTCAGGGTGACCTGACCGTCCGCCGACAACAGCAGTGCAACGAAGGCCTTCGCTCCGGCGTAGTTCTGCGCCGTCTTGAGGATGCCGACCGGATACTCGGCAATCACGTTCTGATCGTCTGGGATCGGTATCCCATCCACCTTGCCGCTTGTAACGACGTCGCTGACGTAGACGATCCCGGCGTCAGCCTCACCAAGTGCGACCTTGCTGAGGACTCCAGTTACCTGTTGCTCGAGGCTGGCGGGATGAACGGTCACCTTGGCTTTCGCTAGCGCCTGCTGCGCATACTTGCCGGCGGGAACCGAGGGGTCAGCCAGGACCACGACGAGGCCTGACCTCGCCAGGTCGGCAAGAGAATGGATCGCTTTCGGGTTGCCCTTGGCCACCGCAATCTCGAGCCGGTTGTGGGCGAAGATATTCGCCGGCTCTTCAAGGAGGCTCGCCACAGTCGCCATGTGCGCCGTGTCAGCCGAAGCAAGCACGTCCGCGGGCGCGCCTTGAGTGATCTGGGCCGTCAGCGTCTGAGTACCCGCATAGCTGAAGGTCGTGGCGATGTTGTGGCTGGTCAGCAGGCTCGCGCCGATCTTGTCAAACGCGGGCTGTAGTGAAGCGGCGGCGAAGACTGTAAGGGTCGTGCGTGCAGGACCAACGCCCGCGGATGCACCTCCGCAGGCCGCAATCGTCGAAGCCATCGCAACCGCGAGCAAGCCCCTAATCACGGGGGAGCTCCACGCCAACATTTGTGGCTTTGACTACCGCGACGGCCGGCATCCCAGGCTTCAGGTCCAGCTCGTCCACGGCTTCGCGCGTGAGCAGCGAGACCAGCCGATGCGGACCGGCCTGAATCTCGACCTGGGCCGCGACCCGGTCCTTGACCACGCGGGTGACGATGCCCGGAAACCGGTTCCGCGCCGACTGTTTGACAGCCGCCTCGGACGGCTGAACACGCTTCGGCTTCGCAATTCGGGCCAGGGAGGCACCGTCGATCAGTCGCTGTCCGCCCGAGCTGCGCGCTGCACGGAGCCGCCCGTCATCGACCATGCGCCGCACGGTGTCGGTGCTGACGCCGAGCATCTTGGCCGCCTGTCCAAGTCGATAACTAGGCATTTGCCGAAAGAGCCTAGCAGGTGCGAGCTATTGAGCGGGAAACACCAGTTCCGAGCGTGCGGTCCTGTTGAACCAGTACGTGATGAGGACGATGGCCCCATCGACGAGGAAGTTGGCCAGAAACGCGTACGGGAAGCCACCGGCCAGAAACAGCGCTAGCGAGGTGAGCGAGCTGGACACCTTCGCGAGCATCAGGAACTGCACGGGCTGGGCCTGGATTCGCTCGCCACGCTGCGCCACCCAGGAGAACGCCGCCACCAGGATCATGTAGGGCACCGCCAAGGTCAGCCAGAAATCCTGGCCGGCGTTGAGCGCAACCACCTCGTGCATGCCCAGAGACTTTGCGGTCGAGTTCAAAATCCGGACCGTCAGGTATGGGAAGACGAAGAAGTCGATCGCGCCCAGAAGGAAGATCACAGTCCAGATCCGGAGTAGCAGCCGTAGCCGCCTCGTAGCCATCTCAGTGTTCCGGCTGGGAATTAGCTCGACAAGGCGCACAGGAGGCGACGCTGGCTTCAGCGCCGTAGACGCCCGGCCGACTAGGCCGATGCATTGGCGAGCGGTTTCCCGGCTGGAACACAAGGCCATAATCGCACGGCATGTCTTTGACGGCCGCCCGGTTGGCGACGCTGGCTGCGCTCGCGGATTCGCTCCTGCCACATGGCGGGGCGCTCGAGCCTGGAGCGAGCGACGTGAACGTTGCCGGGCAGCTCGACTCGTACCTCGATCGCTGCGCGCCAGGAACCCGCCGCACGGTCAACCTCATGCTGACGGCCTTCAACCTGTCGTCGATCGCGAGCCGCCACGCGCGCCCGTTCCGCTTGCTGGGATCGAAGGCGCGCGAGGACTATCTCGTCGAATGCGAGAAGTCGAAGATTCGGCAGCGCCGCGAAACGCTCATCGCACTCAAGGCGCTGATCCTGATGTTCTTCTGCTCGGACGACCGCATCAAGCCGCTTATCGGGTACGACGGGCAGCCGTTCAAGAAGGTCAAGCGCGACCCAGACATCATCGAGCTGACGGTCGAACACCCTGACGAAGGCTTCTATGAGGCGACTGACGTCGTCATCGTCGGCAGCGGGGCGGGCGGAGCGGTGGCGGCCAAGGAGCTGGCCGAGGCCGGATTGAAAGTCATCGTCCTCGAGGAGGGAGAGCATTTCGACCGGCGCGATTTCACAGGTCCTCCTCCGGAGCGACTGCGACGTTTCTATCGCGGCAATGGCCTCACCTTCACGATCGGCGTGCCCACCATCTCGCTGCCCATCGGACGCGGCGTGGGCGGTTCGACGCTGATCAACTCCGGCACGTGCTTTCGAACGCCGGACTTCGTTCTGGACGCGTGGGGCATCGATGGCGCGGAGCTCGGTCCCTTTTTTGAAGAGGTCGAAGAGACCTTGCACGTCGCGCCGGTCGGCGCCGACATCATGGGCGCCAACGGCGACGTGATGGACAGGGGACGCCGCGAGCTCGGCTACAGGGGCGGCCCGATCCGTCGCAACGCGCGCGGATGCCACGGTTCTGGCGTGTGCGCGTTCGGGTGCCCGCTCGACGCCAAGCTCGGGATGCACGTGACATATCTGCCGATGGCTGTACGCGCGGGCGCCCGCATCATCAGCGGCTGTCGGGTCGACGCACTCGTCATCGTGAACGGTCGGGCAGCCGGCGTCACGGGCTCGATCGTCGACGCCGAGACGGGCGCGGTCATGAGGTCTGCGCGCTTCGAGGTCCGCGCGCCGCGAGTCGTGCTGGCGGCCGGGGCTGTCTACACACCGACACTGCTTCAGAGGCAGCGTGTTGCGAACTCCAGCCGGCAGGTGGGCCGCAACCTTCGTGTCCATCCGGGTTGCGGTGTGCTCGGCGTCTTCGACCACGATCTTTATGCCTGGAAAGGCGTGATGCAGAGCTACTACGTGGACGAGAAGTTGCGTGACGGCATCCTCGTCGAGGCCACGTATCCGCCACCGGGTGTGGGCTACAGTGCCGGCGGGGTTGGCGGCAAGGGCAGCGACCTGAAGGACGTCCTGGCCCGGTACCGCCAGACCGCGGCCGCGGGTTTGATCATCTCCGACAGCGGGACTGGGCGCGTCCGCCTCGCTCCCGGCGGCGGATTGCTGATCACATACGACCTCCATGCGGACGATCTGCGCAAGACCCTCGAGGGGATCAGGCTCGCGACCGAGATCTATCTGGCGGCAGGAGCCACGGAGGTGCACACACTTCTGCCCGGCATGCCGGTGGTGCGCACGCGCGAGGAGTTGAGCTGGATCACCGAAGGGAAGTGGACGGCGGCCGACCTCAAGCTGTCCGCGTACCATCCGATGGGCACGTGCCGCATGGGTAAAGATCCGCAGTCGTCAGTCGTCGACGAGTACGGCCGCGCGCACGACGTGCCAGGGCTCGTGATCACCGACGCGAGCGTCCTGCCGGGCTCGACCTACGTCAACCCGCAGATCACGATCATGGCCCTGGCGGCGCGCAGCGCCCGTCATATCGCGGCGGAGGCGAGCTAGACCAACAAGGGGATGCCGGGCAGCGGCGTCTCCGATGCGTATTCGAACGCGGCGGACGCCGCACGCTTGATGTGGGAAAGGGTCTCGGACCCTCGTGTCAGGCGCAGGTCGAGGTCCGCCACCTCTGTGTGGTAGCAGAAGCGTGAGCCGCCTCGCGGATCGTCGTATGTGACACCGATTAGGTCCTCACGGTTCGGTGTCACGCTCACGCTCAGCCGGCGGTCGCCCAGCGTCGCTTCGGCGTTCCACGCGCCAGGGGAGACAGGTCCACGGTTCCTAAGGACCTGCACGAGACCGTTGCACATGAACCGGTGTTCATTCGTGTGAGCACCGACTGCAGTGCCGACCAGGACCCGGCCGAGTCGCGAGCGGACACGCGACGTCGCGCCATCTACCCAAAAATCCGTGCCCGATGCAAAGCCCCAGTTCCAGGCGAGCGCGTGACTCGTGCCCCACGTGTGCTGCTGGCCTCCCGGCGCGGCGTCCAGCTGGTGAACGCGTCCGTTGACTTCGAACGTTCCCGTCAGAACAAGGGCAGGCCGCGCGCCGATGTTCCCGACCGACGACAGCGGCTGCCAGCGCGGGCGTAGAAACGGGAATGGTGGCTCGCCGGACTTCCATCTCAGGTCCCAGCGAGCGCTGCCGCGCTCGTTATGGACCTGGCCTGAGCAGCCGTCTCGTTCGAGCGTTGCGCCGTCGAGTCGCAGCTTGAAGGGTCGCGACGACAACTGCAGCGCGCGAAGTGGGTAGGCGACTTTGCCGCCCCAGTTCGCTTCGGGATACTCACGATCGAATGCGAACGCCCACAGCGCCGAATGCGCCTGGACGGGCACGCCTGACGCTGGGTTGAGGGTCGTATAGCGAATCCAGAAACCTTGGCGCGCGGCCGGGTCGGAGACCGTCACGTACCACGCCTCATACGTGCCCGAACGGCCCTGGCAACGCGGGGCGTTGGCGGCTTCCGCATCCATCGTTGTGCTTACGAATTCTTCACATTTGGGTGATGTCAGGCCCATCCGCCGGGGATTGAATTGCGCCATGGCACTGAGGCTCCCCGAACCGACCACTGAAACCGCGCCGCCACCCCGCAGAGGCATCACCCGCCGCCAGGCGCTTGCGGCCGCTGTTGCCACCGGCGTAGGCGTGGGCGCCGTGCGCCTTTTGGGCGGCGCGATGCAGAACATCACGCGTTCGAAAACCGCATCGGGCACGGACTGGGTTTCGCCGCTGGGGCGCGAGTCGGCGCGGGTCATGCATCTGCTGCGGCGCACGACCTTCGGCTATACGCCTTCCCAGCTCGAGGCGGCGCTGGCGGATGGCTACAGCAAGACTGTCGATCGTCTGCTCGAGACCAAGCCCGCGGAACCGCCTGCGCTGGCGGCGGCCGCGACGCCAGGCGGTCGCTTCGGCATCGCCGAGCTGCAGCAATGGTGGATCGACCACATGCTCACCACGAGCACCCCGTTCGCCGAGCGCATGACGCTGTTCTGGCATGGGCATTTCACGAGCGACTACCGCAAGACCGGAAACAACACCTTCATGTACTGGCAGAACCTCACGTGGAGGCGCATGGCCCTGACGAATCTCGGGCCGATGCTCATGCAGGTCACGACCGATCCATCGATGCTCCGCTACCTCGACCTTGCGACGTCGACCGGCCAGAGCCCGAACGAGAACTACTCGCGCGAGCTCATGGAGCTCTTCACGATGGGCACCGGCAACTTCACCGAAGAGGACGTTCGTCAAAGCGCCAAAGCCCTGGCCGGATGGCAGGTGCCGCCGCCAGACTCCACTGCGACGGTCACGGTCGACAAGGCCAAGATGGTCACCCAAAAGCGGCCTGTCTACAGCAATCAGAAGTCGGGAATCTTCAATCAGAAGCGGTCATATAAGGGATCGGTCACGTTTCTCGGCCACACGGGCACCCTCGACACCCAGGGCGTCATCGACAGCATCCTCGCGCAGAAGGCAACCGCGACCCTCATCGCCTCGAAAGTGGCTCAGCACTTCGTTACCACCCAGCCGTCGTCTTCTTACGTGGCTGGTCTTGGGGACGCGTTCCGGCGCAGCCGGTACGACATGAAGACGCTGATGCGCGCGGTCTTCATGAGCCCAGAGTTCACGGCCGACGCAAGCTATCGCGCGCTTTTGAAGTCGCCGACAGAGTTCATGGTGCATGGAGCTCGCGCGCTGGGTGCGACCAATCTCACGAAAGTCATCATCGCCTCTGGCTCGGGTATGGGGCAGAGCCTGTTCGATCCGCCCGACGTGAACGGCTGGCCCAACAACGCAGCGTGGATCTCTTCCAACACGGTCGTCGAGCGGGTCAACTACGTCACCCACGCGCTCGCTCAAGTGAAGGGGTCGCTGCCGTCCGCCACCGACGCGGCCCGTTCACATCTCGATGGTGTGCTCAGCCCGCAGACCGCAAACCTCCTGAACCAGGCGCCTGATGAGAAGACGCGATGGTTCATCGCCCTCGCCTCGCCGGAATTCCAGCTCAAGTAGGTGCACGTGAGATGAACAAAGAGATCGGAATCAACCAGCTCAAGCGTCGCGACTTTCTGAGGGCCGGCCTTGTGTTCGGCGCGGGAGCAGCCGGCCTCGCTGCCGGCTACGCGGCGGTTCCCGATGCATTCGCGCGCGCCGTCTACGCGGCGAAGAAGAACGGCGCCGCGAACGACAACGTGCTGGTGATGATCCAACTTGCAGGTGGCAACGACGGCCTCCGCACGCTGGTTCCACTCACCGACCCGAAGCTGCACGATCTCCGGCCCAAGCTGGCCGGCCCGATGGTGTCGCAGGCGCTGCCCCTGACCACTGACTACGGGCTCAACCACAACCTGGGCGGAATCAAAGGCCTGTGGGACAAGGGCAAGGTCGCAATCGTGCAGGGTGTCGGCTACCCCAACCCGACCTTCTCGCATTTCGAGTCGATCCGGATCTGGGAGACGGGGGACCCCACGCGCCGGCAGGTCGACGGCTGGCTTGGGCGCACGCTGGCGAAGGCCTACGACTCCAACGGGCACCCGCTCACCGGCTGCGCCTGCGGCGCCACTGATGTTCCCGGCGCGCTGCGCGACTTGCAGGCGACGATGACCGTGATCCAGAACCAGAAGACGTTCGGCTTCACCGGTGGGTCGGAGGTCGAGGCGGCCGTTGGCGCGCTGTACAAGGGGACGCCCGGAATCTATGGCGCACTGTTCGATACGGCTATCGCCACCGCGAACGACACCATCACGACCCTTCGCACCTCGTCGTCGACCTACCAACCGATGGCGAATTACACGGACAAGGTCAATCTCGTTTACTCGTCCAAGAACCAGCTCGCTGCGGCGCTGCAGCTGGCCGCGGAGCTCATCGTCACCGGCACCGGGGTCAAGCTGCTGCACGTCACCCTCGGTGGTTTCGATACGCACTACACCGAGCTCAACCGGCACGACGACCTGATGGGCTACATGGACTCGGCGGTGAGCGCGTTCTACCAGGACCTCGCGGCCCATGGAAAAGCCGACAAGGTGCTGATCGCAACCTGGTCCGAGTTCGGACGGCGTCCCAAAGAGAATGCGAGCGGCGGCACCGACCACGGGGCGGCCGCACCCTTGCTGCTGATCGGCGACCCGGTCAAGAACGGCCTGTACGGCGCCGAACCCAGCCTCACCAACCTCGACTCGACGGGCAACCTTAAGTACGCCGTCGACTTTCGCTCCGTGTATCAGGAGATCCTCGGTGGCCATCTGGGAGCGGACGCGAACGAGATCCTTGGCGGGTCGTTCGATCGGGTGCAGTTCCTAAAGGCGCCGGTCGCCGTTTAGAAGTTGGTGTCCAGTCCCGGAAGCTCCTTGCATCTTCGACGGCCCGGGCGGCCGGGCGCCGTCTCACCCCAGGGAATCTGGCGATTCCGTGGGGGCCCCGAGAGAGGCGCTGAAGCCGGCGTCAGGGGGCCCGGCGCTTCCTCGTCACGCATCTACAGATGCGCTCCTCGTCGCGCCACCCCTTCCTTGGCTCCGGCCACCAGTGCCGCGAATATGCTGCGGACCTCCGGTACCGGACACTGAGCACATGCGCTCGTTCCTGTTGAAGTTTGGGGCCACGGTGCTCACGGTTGGGACCATCGTGGCTTCAGCCGTCTACGTGACGGCTCATCTCAAGAATCCGTCCGCGCCGCTGCAGCCCACCGTGGTCGCATCGCAGCAGGGAGGTTCAATGGGCGGGCTCACGTTCACGCCGGGCGTGAGGCAGGGCGACGTCCAGCCGGTGACATCGACCTATGCATCATAAGAATATGCGAGGGAACCTCGGCGGTTCCCTCTCATCGCGGCGGCGGCGAAGCCGACCCGGCCTACGGCCGGGCAAGCGCCGCTGCTCTCCCTCCCCGGGAGGGGTCTGATGAATCACGGAGTCGAGGCTCTCCACTTCGAGGCGCTCGGGACGATCTGCAGCCTGTTCGGGCTCGATGTGTCTCGCGCGCACCTGTCGCAGGGAGAGGTCTGGGTGCGTGTTCTGGGCACGAGGATCACGCGCTTTTCAAAACGGAGCGAGCTGGCGATTCTCAACCGATCCGTTGGCGAATGGGTGGACGTCAGCCCGGAGATGGAGGAGCTGCTGCGTGAGGCGCTTCGAGCGTTTGAGCTCAGCGCTGGACTCGTGAATGCAGCGGTGCTGCCTTCGATGCTGGCGATCGGCTACACGCGTTCGCTCGCTGAGGGCGTATCGAGCGCCAAGCTCGAGGATGCGCGCTCTGCACCACCGCTCACAGACGTGCTCACGGTGCGCAGGGGACGTGCCCGGCTGGCGCGCGGATGCGGCCTGGACCTAGGTGGCATCGCAAAGGGCTGGATGGCCGACCGGCTGGCAGCCCAACTTGGCGACAACGTGCTCGCCAACATCGGCGGGGATCTGCGCGCTTCCGGGCCGGGGCCGAAGGGCGACGGATGGCCGGTCGGATTCGGTGGAGCCACGGTGATGCTGTGCGACCAGGGCGCAGCCACCAGCAGTGTGCGCCGGCGCCGGTGGGCCGACCTTCACCATCTGATCGATCCCCGAACCGGTCTCCCATCTTCGAGCGCTCTGCAGGAGGTGTCGGTGGTCGCGGCCACGGGCTGTGATGCCGAGGTTGTCGCCAAGACCGCGCTTCTGCTCGGTCCCGGCCTTGCGACGGCCTACTGCTCAGCACACGCGCAGGCCTGGTGGCTCAGCCAATGACGGTCGACCAGTTCTTGTGGCTGCTGGCTCGTGTTGGAGGTTTGGGCTCCTATGCCGCGCTGGCGGTGGCGCTGGTGACAGGCATTGCGCTCCGCACAGCCGTGCTCGATTGGCTCGGCAGCAACCGGGCCCTGCGTTCGCTGCATGAGTACACCACCGTGCTGTGGGTCCCGCTGGCCGTGGTCCACCTCCTTGCGCTGTTGCTGGACCGGACGTCGCGAATCGCACTTGTCGACCTGGTACTCCCGTTCCACTCCAGCTACGGCACCCTCGGCATCGGCCTGGGCACGCTTGCGGTGGACCTGCTCCTAGTCGTCACCGTCACGGCTTATCTCAGACGGCGGATGCCCGTCGAAATGTGGAAGTGGTTGCATCGACTTGCGTACGTCGCGTTTGCCCTCACGTTCCTCCACGCAGTGCTGAGCGGCACCGACTTCAGCGACCCCTTCGTTTCGGCCATCACGTGGTCGGCCGCCACGATGCTGCTCGTGCTTGGGCTGGTGCGTGCGTTCTGGGGCCGGCTGCCCGCCTGATTCCCCGCGCTAGGCAGCGAACTGCTGCCGCAGCTGGATCACCCGGCGGCGCAATTCCTCGTCAGCCTCAGGCGGCGTGTCGAGCTCCCCGCGTTCACGGTGCCATCGTTCGATGGCAAGATCGACCTGGGCACTTTGTAGGCGCGACACTCCGATGTAAGCGCGCACACCACCCCGCCTCAGCGCGCGAAGTCGCTGCTGAAATCGCTGCCAAGGACTCAATAGGACTGGGACCTCTTCGGGCAGGATCGCGCCGGTCCCGCTGGCGGCCTCTTTGCGGAACTGGTCGGCCAACGCCTGGCTTTCGATGTGCAGGCCGAGAAACAGTAGAGCGAGCGTGCCGGCAGTGAACGGTCCAGTCATGACGAGCGTGCGTAGGTGGATCTCCAGGATTCCGATCGCGTTCTTCTCGATGGGGAAGAGCGTGAGCCATGCGTCCCACGCGAAGTGCGCGGCGATGGCGACGATGAATCCACTTGCGATTGCGATGATCTTCTGGCGCACGTCAGGAAGCTGGCGTGCGATCCCGACTCCGGCGCCGACGAACGCCGTATAGGTTGCGTGGCCGAAAAACAGGCCCAGCACCTGGCGCGCGTACCACTGGAAGCCGGCCGCGTATGCGCCGAATCCGTCCGGCGCAAAGATGGCGTAAAGGTTAGTCATGTACGACACCGATTCCATGAAGTTGAAGCCGATACCGACCGCTGCCCCGTAGATGATCCCGTCGACCACGTCGTCGAATTCGTTGCGCATCACAAGGAAGAGCAGGACCACGGCCGAGCCCTTGGCCAGCTCCTCGAGGATGCCCGCGGAAAAAGCGGTGGACACGTCGAGCCCGGGACCGGGCACGAGCGTTCGGATGGCGATGGTCTGCCACAGGCTCTCGGCCCAGATGACCAGGCTGGTCGCGACGACTGCGCCCCATGCGGTGGAGAAGAGGACGAGGCGCCATGGCTCCGTTTCATTACGGTCGAGGTAGCGCAGAACAAACAGCCCTAACGCAGTCGTGGGCAAGCAGGCGAGAGCGCACACGACGGCGACACCGGGGCCGGCTGAGCCGGTGAAAACGAAGACGTCGATCAGGAGCAGCCATGCGAGCGCGGCAAGTCCCAGGAGCAGAGAAGCGCGAATGAGGTGCCGGCGACGCACCGCGGGTTCACGATCGACAGCGCGGACCCCGATGAAGGTGCCCAGCGTGATGAGCGCGATGGCAAGCAAGCCATATAGAGACGTGCGGCCGGCCACCGGCTCGAGGTAGATGAAGTTGAGGATCGAGCTGGCGACCAGGACGAGAATCAGCCCTGCGGCGATGACGGTCGCGATCGCGTAACGCGCAGGCCCATGCGGGTGGTGATTCGCTGCGCGTGGGGTGGCGAAGGTAGCCACTAGCGTTGGACCTGGACCAGCCGTCGGGCGATCACCTCGACCGGTTGGCCGCCCTCGTATCGCTCGACCACGAAGGGGTAGTGCCCGGGAAGCACGTGATGGTAGCCGGGCGGAACCTGGACCGGGATGATCGTCTTACCGGCGAGGTCCTGCGGGGTCCCGGGGCCGACGCTGCCGACCACGTTCCCATAACTGTCGAACCACCGAGCATCGACGATGACGTTCGGAGGCAAGGACGACCAATCGACCACGGCCGCGAACTGCGCAGTGCGGGGGAAAGAGCTGGTGTCAGGTCCAACTGTTTGGTTGTGGTCGGGGTCGTACTGATAGACACCGACGATGGTTGCCTTCAGGCCTGTGTGCTGGCCGGGTGGTTCGAAGTAGACGAACTCGACGACCCCGATGACGAGGATCAATATCGAAAACGCGCCGAAGACGAGCAAGGTTCGATATAGCGTGCGAACCTGGTCGACTGGCGGCGTAACCACCTGCGAGAGTGTATGAGGCGGACGGGATTCCGGTTGTGCCGAGCGTTATCTGGATAGGAAATCCAGGAGGTGATCGGCATGCCCCAAAGGGCGTGGAGTCCGAAGCGCGAGCGTCAGTACAAGCACATCAAGGAAAGCGAGCTCGAGCGCGGGACTGGTGAGGAGAGGGCGGAGGAGATAGCGGCGAGGACAGTCAACAAGGAGAGGGCCCTCCACGGTGAGAGCAAGAAGTCCGGCCGTCGCCGGTAGAAGGGCTAGCCCAGCGGCTTTCGATAGAAGCGGATCCCATCTCGGAGATCCTCGAACTCGGTTCCTTGCGGTTCGCGCAGCACTTTCCAGGTTGCGAATCCGTCACCGACGCAACCTCCGAGGTGGATCGCAAGCGGAACGATGAGGTAGCCGCCCCAGGGACCGAAGCAGGCGAGAAATCCTAGGACCGAGATCACGACCGCCGGTGCGAGGGCGATAGTCAGGTACTGACCCCGCGTGAATCGATGCCCGGCGGCGGTCGCGTACAGCGCGGGCATGACCCCGCCGACGAGCACGGCGCCGAAGGTCGGTCGCGCTCCGAGGGCTCGCATTGCCAGGGCATGGATCGCCTCGTGTATGACGACGAGCACCGCGGTGAGGATCACGATCACTAGCACGTCGGACAGGCTGATCTGGAACGACCCGCCCGCTTTGCCGGAGCGGATGATCGCTGGCAGAGAAAACAGGGGAATGCCCGCGACGACGAGGACGATCGCCACGATGTTCCAGAGCGTCGCCTCTGAGCGTCCCGGCCGCCAGTCGACGACCTGTGCCTGACTCGCTGAGCTCGGCGGTGTGGTCACCGTGCCGGCGATCCTACTCCGGCCGTTGGCGTTGAACGGGCCCGACATCATGCTTGTCACGCAGACAATGGCTCGGACGGAAGGGATGGCGACAGCAGGCGACGGCGCTCGCCTGTGGGTAGCGTCAGGAGGAATCGGCCCGCAGCTGTCCTTAGCGCATGGCGGACCAGGTTTGTGGGACTACCTCGAACCTCTCGCGTCGCTTCTTGAACCATTCGCGAGGGTTAACCGTTGGGACCAGCGGGGTTCGGGACGGTCGGACGCAACCGGACCTTTCACTGTGGACCGCTTCGTGGCCGACATGCACGCAGTGCGCGAACACCTGGGCGTCGAGCGCTGGATCGCGGGAGGCCACTCCTGGGGCGCGGTGATGGCTCTTCTGTACGCGCTGCGATATCCCCAACGCACACTTGGCGTCCTTTACATCGCAGGGAACGGACTCGAGTGGCACGAATGGAGACACCTGCATCAACGAGAGTTCGAACGCCGGCTAGGGCCGCGGCGCCTGCGGAGGTTTAGAGGAACCACCGACCCCTCGGAGTCGAATCGTCTTCGCTGGTCCGTTGACTATTCCTCGATTGAGGTCGCACGGCCACACGTGGATCGCATGTTGGCTCAAGGCTTTACTGTCAACCTTGATTGCAACCGCACGATCGGAGCGGAGATGGATGCCAACAGCGACGCGTACTACGCGGCGCTTGAGATGTTGGCGGTTCCGGTGCTCATAATCCAGGGCCGCGACGATCCACGCCCGCTGGCGGCGTGTGACAGGTTGGAAGCTCGCCTCCCTATTTCCGCGCGCGTTGTGCTGGACGGGGCCGGGCACTTTCCTTGGTTGGAACGACCCCGCGAGTTCGTTTCGACCGTGTCCGAATGGCTAAGGAAAGACGTGCCGCAAGCGTGACCTGAAGAACTTGGTCAGGTCGCTGGTGCGGCGGAGAGGAGTTGAACCTCCACGACCTTGCGGTCACTAGCTCCTGAAACTAGCGCGTCTGCCATTCCGCCACCGCCGCGTCGGGGCGAGCGAGAAGTATACCGAGGCCAATTAACGCCGCCCGCGCGCCGGGGACTCAGCTCGTTATGAACAGGGTGTGCCAGGCCGCCTCGACAAGCTCGGGGCTCAGCTGCGCCTGCACGCCGCGCGCCGAAGACACGTCCGCCAGGCGCTCCAGCAGGTCGCGCGGATGGTTGCCGCGCAGCGGTCTGCCGCCGTAGAGGGTGCGGATCATGGCGAGTGCGTCCGGGTCGGGCGGGATCGTCAGCCGCTCGCGCTCTCGCTCGAAGATGCGAACCCACATCTCCCACGACGGGTCGGGCATCAGCACCTTGTATGCGAGCCGGCGCAGGTAGGCCTCGTCCAGCAGCTCGCCCGGCTTGAGGTTGGTCGACAGGGCGAGCTGCGCCCAGAACGGCACCTCAACCTTGCGGCCGCTGGCGGAAAGGTTCATGTAGTCGATCTCCTGCTCGAGCGGCACAAGCAGGCGGTCGAGGATCTGTTTCGGTGACACGCGCTGCCGGCCGAGGTCGTCGACGAGCAGCACTCCGCCGTTGGCCTTCACTTGGAGCGGCGCGCCGTACGTCCGGCTGCCGTCCTCCCATGTGGGGTCGAACATCTCGATCTGGAACTCCCCACCAACCTGGACAAGCGGCCGCGCGACACGTCGCCAGCGGCGATCCGCCGGCTGGTTGGCCTCCAGCCGGTGGATAGCCCCATCGAACACGGTCATCACCTCGCCGCCCCCGATATCGAGGGCCATCGGGACGACGATCGGTGCGCCGAGCAAGCGCGGGATTCGCCGTGCCAGCATCGTCTTGCCGTTGCCTGGCGCCCCGTAGATGAAGATCGACGAACGCGAGTTGACCGCGGCGCGCACCGCCTCGGTCACACCCGGGGCGAGCTCGATGCCCGCCAGTGCAGCCGTGACCTTCGTCAGGTCGAGCGTGCCGGGCTTGGCGGCGTCGGCCAGCACCAGCTTGTATTCATGCAGCGACACCGGCGCCGGTCCGGAGTAACGCGTCCCCGCTCGCGCGATCTCTTCGCTTCGCACGCGCCCCTGCTTGGTCAGCGCGTATGCCATCCGCTCGGGAAGTGGCCGGCCGAGCCACGGACCTTGCTCGGACGCAAGCCCCAGCGCGTCCAGGAAGTTGGCGCTGATCAGCAACTTGAGCATGGGTTCGACGGTCACGAACGGGAGCGCCAGCTGCTCCGCCACCTCGTAGCCGGTCAGTCGCGTCGCGGTGGACGCGAGGCGAAGAATCATGCCCTCGATCAACGCCCGGTTGATGTCGGGCGGAGGCGGCGTACCGAGATCAGGGCCGGTCGAAGGGGTCTTCGTCGGTGGCGGCATCGCCTGCGGCTCGTCGACGTGCTCGAGGATGGCCGCAAAAAGCTTCTTGCCGAACCGCGCCCGGTCCGCATGGTCTGGAGGTTCGCCTTCGCGCCGCCGGCTGATCCAGTTCGGCACCTCTTTGAAGACCACGGTGTTGCCGATCAGCAGCTGGACCATGTCGGGTTCCGCAGTTGTGACTCGCACCGCGATACGCACCAGGTAGCCCTGGCTCTTGAGGGCAGACCAGCTGCGTTCCCATGCAACATCGTTGCGGCCCGACCACGTCTGGCGGACCGTGCGGTCGCGCGCAAGCGTCACGTCCTTTCGATTCTGGTAGCGGCGGCGGACGAGCTCGGTCACGTCCTTGTCGACGTCTTCGGCCACCAATGCTGCAAGCGGCAGAGCGCGGTCGTCAACGGCGGGCCGGTTCTTGATCTCGAAGATCGTGTTGGCGGTCGGCGCAAGCGCGCGGATCACGCTCGCGTGGCGCGGGCAGAACGGCGTGCGCTCGATGAACTGGATATGCCGGCGGCACCACCAGCTCTTGCATTCGCGACCCGTGAGGTCTCTGTATGCGCAGGCCCAGCCCCGGCGCTCACCGCAATCGACAAAGGTGCACATACCGGGCGGCTTGGGGCCGTCGGTCCGCTGAGGGATCGCCACCTGCGGCGCGGTGACTTGCACAGGAACGGCGATCTCCGCCGACATTGCTTCCGCGGCCGGCTGCGCAACGCCAGGTTTCGGCATGTAGTGAAAAGCGCCAGAGAACTCCTCGCAGGTCTGGAAGCGCTGCGAGCGGTCTTTGGCCGTGGCCTTCCAGATGATCTCCATGATCGGCGACGGGATGGCGGTCGACGCCCTCGGACGGTCGAACACCTGCGCGTGCAGCACGGCCGGCAGCGCTCCCGTGAACGGGGGCTCGCCGTGCAGCAGCTCGTACAGGATCATCCCCAGCGAGTAGACGTCCGAGCACTTGTCGATCGCTTCGCCCTTGACCTGCTCGGGCGCCATGTATGCGGGCGTGCCGACCATGCTGCCGGTGGCGGTCAGGCGATGCTTGTCGTCGATAAGCTTCGAGATGCCGAAGTCGAGGATCTTTGTCTTGCCGCGGTTGGAGATCAGGATGTTGTCGGGCTTCAGATCGCGGTGCACGATTCCGAAGTCGTGCGCGACGCCAACTGCCGACAGCAGCTGCTGCACGAGGTCGACCGACACGTCGACGCTGAAGCGTCCGTACTCGTCCAGCCAGGACCGCATAGACCGGCCCTCGACCCACTCCATGACGATGAACAGCACCGGACCGTCCTCGTCGAAGTCGTAAACGCGAACGATGCCGGGGTGGTTGAGGGCGGCGACGGTGGCCGCTTCCCGATGGAACCGCTGGCGGAAGCTGACGTCGCTGGAGTACTGCTCGGCCAGCACCTTGATCGCCACCGGGATGTCGAGGCGCGGGTGCGTGGAGCGATAGACGACGCCCATAGCGCCACGTCCGAGCTCGGCTTCGATCGGGTACCGCCCGAGTTGTGTAGTGCTCAACTTCGCTCTAGGGGAAGCCCAGTATGCCCGACGGTACCCGGCAAACCAGCCATTAACGGGTACCGCCGCGCGTCTGTCTGGTCTAGCTGAAGACGCTCAGAGGCAGGTAGAACGAGACCCCGAAGTTGGGCTCGTCCACGATCTGGCTGATGCGCAGGTCGCCGGCCAGGCTGCACAGGATGTAGGCGTCCTCGCGGCTCAGCGAATGGTCTTTGACGAGCCAGGCGATGGTGTCGCGGACCGCGTTGCGTGCGTTCTCTTTGAGGTCCGGACCGAGCGCACAGACCGCGTGGTAGCCGGCAGCGTCGCTCCTCGGCTGCAAGGGCTTGGCGGGCGTGACGAAGTGATAGCTCCATGGGCGCACCCGGCCGCCTTTCACCACCCCGAAACGGAGTGAGAACGACATCGGACATTCGATTCCCGTAACGCACACCTCGCCGTCTCCCTGCGCTGCGTGGCAGTCGCCCGCGGAGAACAGTCCGCCGGGGACGAAAACCGGGAGGTACAGCTTGGTGCCGGCCGTCAGGTGGCGGGTGTCGACGTTGCCCGCGCCCTTGGTCGGCGGCAGCACGTCGTGTCGCCCAGGCTCGTCGGTCGCCACGCCCATGGTCCCGCAGAACGGCGCGATCGGGATGTGGATGTCGTGGCGCAGCTCAGCCGACGTGCGGTCGCCAAGCTCGAAGTAGCGGACGTACGGTTTCGGAAAGTCGGAGGCCAGCAATCCAAGGGGCGGCAGGATCGCGGTCCAGCCCCACGACCCGGGCTTGAGCTCGAGTATCTCCACCTCGAGTGTGTCGCCTGGCTCGGCGCCCTTGACGTAGACGGGTCCGCCAAGCGGGTAGAGGCGATCGAAGTCGAGGGTCGCCAGCTTCGAGGCGTCATCGCCTTTCTTCAGCTGGCCCGCGGTCACTTCCTCGGTGTCGAAACGGACGACGTCCCCGGGCTCGATCTCAACCGCCGGCGGCAGCGAGTTGTCCCACTTGTAGTGGAACACGTCCCGCCGGATCGAGTGTTCGCGGGCGGCCGTTCTGGCCATCTAACTTCGGACCGCCGGGGCAGCGCTCTCCTTGATCGGGGCGGCGTTTGCACGCAGCACCTTCTTGTCGAACTTGCCGACCGAGGTCTTGGGCACCTCGTCGATGAATCGGATCTCATCCGGAAGCCACCACTTGGCGACCTTGTCGCGAAGGAAGTCGATCACCTCTTCTTGGGTGACCTGTCCCTTGAACTCGGGCTTCGCGACCGCAAACGCGACCGGCCGTTCGTCCCACTTGGGATGGACGAGACCGATGACCGCCGCTTCCATGATCTTGGGGTGGGCCATGATCGCGTTCTCGAGCTCGACGGATGAGATCCATTCGCCGCCGGACTTGATGACGTCCTTGGTGCGGTCGACGATCTCGATGTAGCCCTCGGGGGTGATCTTCGCGACGTCGCCGGTGCGGAACCAGCCGTCCTCGGTGAGCTTGTCAGGGTCGTAGCCGTTGTGATAGCCGCGCGCGATCCATGGCCCGCGAACCTGGATTTCACCAAAGGCCACGCCGTCCCACGGCAGCTCCTCGCCGGTGGCCGCGTCGCAGATCCGGATCTCGACCCCGGGCACGATCATCCCCTGAGTCAGACGCGCGTCGAGCTCATCCTCCGGCGCTGTTCCCGCGCGAGGCTGGGCGACGCTGCCCAGCGGCGAGGTCTCCGTCATGCCCCACGCGTGAAGCATTCGCAGGCCGAGCGAATCCATCGCTTCCATCACCGCGCGCGGGATGGCTGAACCGCCGCAGACGACGATTCGAACCTTGGGCAGGCGCCGGCCACTCTCTTTGAGATAGGCGGCGGTATTGATCCAGATCGTCGGTACGCCGGCGAGGAACGTTGCCTCCTCCGCCTCAGCCAGGTCGACGATGGACTTCGCGTCGCCCATGAATCGATCGGGGAACAGCACCTTGCTTCCGGCCATGCCGCACGCGTAGGGCAAGCCCCAGCTGTTGGCATGAAACATCGGGACGATCGGGAGCACGGTGTCCATCTCCGTTAGGCCGAGGCTGCCGCCCTGGAGCACGCCCATGGTGTGGATGAACTGGGAGCGATGCGAGTAGACCACTCCCTTCGGATTGCCCGTGGTGCCAGACGTGTAGCACATGGCCGCGGCCATTCGCTCGCTGAGCTTGGGCCACGGATAGTCCTCGCTTTCGGCGGCCAGCAGCGTTTCGTAGTCGAGCAGCTCTCCCAGCCCGTGGTCGGCGGGGATCGGGGCACCGTTGCTCATGAGCACGATCGTCTTGATGCTGGGGATCTTCCCCACCAGCGGCTTGAGGATGGGGAGCAGCGTCTGGTCTACGAAGAGGACCTTGTCCTCAGCGTCCTTGATGATGAATTCGAGGTGCTGAGGAAACAGGCGCAGGTTGAGCGTGTGCAGGACGGCGCCCATGCACGGCACGGCGTAGTAGAGCTCGAGGTGGCGGTAGTTGTTCCAGGAAAGCGTCGCCACGCGGTCGCCGGGCTTGACCCCGAGCCGCTTGAGAACGCCGGCGAGACGGTTGATGCGGCGGACCATCTCTCCGTTGGTGGTGCGGTGGAGCCCCTGCTCCTGTTTTGTCACCACCTCCTTTCTTTGGTGCAGGCGCTCCAATCGCCAGAGCACGTGCTGCAAAGAGAGCTCGTAGTCCTGCATCAAGCCTTCCACGGCCCAACCTCCAGCAAGAGTAGTCCTGGGGCAGCGTCTCTAAGAGGTGGATGGTAAGCCTGGCCGGGGTAGGATGCACACCTATGGCTGCCTGGGGTCGCGCCGACCTCCACACCCACACGAACGCAAGCGACGGCTGGCCCACACCCGTGCAGCTGGTCGAGCACGCCGGGCGCCGGGCCGGGCTGGACGTTATCGCGGTCACTGATCACGACACGATCCAGGGCGCATTGCGCGCCGCTGAATACGCCGCGAGGCGCTCGAAGCTGCAGGTGATCGTCGGCGAGGAAGTTTCCAGCCGCGACGGTCACATCATCGGTCTCTTCCTCGAGGAGCGCGTGCAGCCAGGTCTCTCTGCCGCCGCCACCGTCCACGCGATCCACGAGCAGGGTGGCATCGCCATCGCCCCGCATCCGTTCTGGCGCACCCAACGCCAGAGCCGCAGCGGGATCGTGCACGGTGTGGGGTGGCTGGCCGCTGACCTCGACTTCGACGGCATCGAGGTCGAAAACGCCACGCCCGGCTTCTACGTCTTCAACCGGCTGGCGCGGCGCCTGAACATGGGGCTGGGCGCGGCCGAGCTAGGCTGCTCGGACGCGCACATCGTCGATGCCGTGGGGCGCGCGTTCACGCAATTCCCGGGCAAGAGTCCCGCCGCGCTGCGCACGGCGATCGAAACCGGGGTCACGCGAGCCGGGCGACGCCGGTACCGGGCGGTAGGACTGATGCGATACGCGGCCTGGGGGCTCAACCACCAGCGGTATGTCGCGGCTGTCTGATCAGAGGCACGATTAGCGGATCCAAAGTCTCTTCTCAATGAGGGGGTTAAGACGATGAAGCGCATTCGTCTGCTGGTTTCAATCATCGCCCTGTGCCTCGCGCTCGTCCCGCTGTCGGCCATCGCCAGCACGACGACCTACACCGAGTCGGTGCACGGTGTGGAGACCGGTCTTCCCCAAAGCACGCAGGCGTGCCCAAGTCCTTGGAGCGTCAGCCCCTTTGCGGGGATCGCAGCGGGAACACTGAACGGCGGCTTCCTGATCGCGGTCTGCCACACGCCGATCGGCCCTGGCGGCGCGACGATCGAGGGCGGGGCCTTCACGATCAGCGACGGCGCGACGACCGTCACGGGTGCTTTCGCGCCTCGCGGAACAGTGGTCCCTCTGAGCTCGCAGGTCACCGGTTCGCTGTGCACTCAGAAGTATTTCGTCAGCGGCGGCCTCCTGCCTTCAGGTCACTTCGGGGCACGCTCGCGCACTACGGCTTCTGGACTGGAAGCTCTTGCAACGTCTTCTTCGCGACCATCTCGGCCAAGGCGACGCTCAGGGCCTGACGGTTTAGCGCCGGCTTAGCTCGCTCACCACGGCCACCAGCCCCGGTTGCGCCGAAGCAGCAGCCAGATCCCGAGAAGGATCAGCAGCGAGGGCCACAGCACGTCGCCCGGAACCCACCTCAAGAGGCCCAGGTTCTGGAGGAGGTAGTAGGCCCCGATTATGAGCAGCGCGCCTCCCCAGAACCAGCTGCCTCCCCACCAGCCCCACGGCCCAGACCAGCCGCCCGGTCCATACCACCCGCCTGCATGTCGGTGCTCGCGCCAGTAATCGCGTTGCTGGTCGCGCCACGCGCGCCATTCGTCGCGCGTGGCATTTGGGCCAGGGGGTGGTGGCGGCCCGGCGGGTGGGGTCGGCGAGGGTTCGCTACCCATTGCGGGATCGTACGCCCCGTGGAATTACGATGAGTCTGCGCCCGCTTAGCTCAATGGATAGAGCGCCTGAGAGCGTGGTGAAAACTGCGTTTTTCACCACGGAACTCAACGCAACGATTGGCAGGCGTCTGGAAGGTGCACGCTAGGTGACGGCCGGGATAAACCCGGCCTGCCGGCCGCGTTAGATCAAATTACGATGAGTTGGCGCCCGCTTAGCTCAATGGATAGAGCGCCTGACTTCGGATCAGGAGGTTGCGAGTTCGAGTCTTGCAGCGGGTACTTCTTATCGATACCCACCGCGTAAAATCAACCGGCTGCAGCCGGGCGGCTGGCGGAACTGGTAGACGCGCACGTTTGAGGGGCGTGTGAGGTAACTCATCCGGGTTCGAGTCCCGGGTCGCCCACCAAAGTTCCCCTATGCGAACCCAGTGCTGTCGAAGCTGAATCACGCCATGCTGGGGTCGTCGCGTCGTTGCGGTGCCGCGGGTAGAGCGATCATCGCCAGCCAGACGGCCTGTGACAGCAGCAGCGGCAGAGGGCTTATCGGCCAGGCGAGCTCCATCGAAATCCAAACGACGAGCAGCCACGCCCGCTGCCACAGCGGTGGCTCGATCAGCAGGAATAGAAGCGCTGCGGGGACCAGTATCGCGAAGTCATGCAGGTGGTCGTATGGAATGCTGAGCATCGACCCGACCACACCCAGGGCGATGATGCGAGCCGGTGGTGCTCCGCGAAGCCGGAAAGCCGCGAAGAGAGTCAGCGTGGCTACGGCGAGCTCCGCGATAGTCGCGGCGGGGCCGGGGCCGAAGATGTAGGCCAGCGTGAAATAGCGGTTGAAGACGACCTGCCTTGCGAAGTCGAGCAGCGCGAGATAGTCGTGCAGTCCGCTGCTGCCGATCATGGCCAGCGATACGGCCGCGAGGACGCCAGCCGTGATCGCCCAGCCGAGGGCTATCCGCCAGTAACCAGCCAGCAACAGGCAGGGCGCAACGAGCAAGGTCAGCTGCGGTTTCACCACACCGAGCGCAAGCACTGCACCGGCAAGCCAAGGTCGGCCTGAGTCGGCGAGTTTCCACGACGCCGCGACGGCGAACACGACCAGCATGACCGGCTGGCCCGTGCGGAGCTGATAGAGGACCGGGTACCAGGCGAAGGCGCCGAGCAGATAAAGAATGCGAGGCAGCCCCCATCCGGAGCCGGGAGCGATGAGGTACCAGGCCCCGATCAATGCGATGCACTGGATGACCATGAAGGTCCAGAACGCCTGCGGAGCAGAGAGAAGAGTCAGCGGCGAGAGCAGCCATGCGAGAGGCGGGGGATGCAGGTAGCGCGCGAGATCGTTGAACGGTGCACCGGGCGCGAGGAGCGAGTAGTAGTGGCGCTGCAGGTCGATCGAGTAAAGGTGGTTCCAGCCCTGCTCGAGGCCGATGCGGATGCCCATATACACGAAGACCGTGTCCTCGTCGAGCGGATCCTTGAAGACGGGCAGGAAGATCCAGTAGCCGGTCACGGCGATCGTCAGGCCCAGCACGTAGGCGAGCGCGACGTTGGCGAGATTGCGGGTCCGTCGCGATGGGCGCAACAAGGCGCCTATTGTCTAGTGTTGCGCCAGAGGAACAGGGTTCGAGTGCCGGGTCGCCTGCCGTCCGATTAACCCATGCCCGCCCGCGTACTCTCCATCAAACTTAGCCAGTGACCGAGGAAAGGGAGCTCGACCCGGCAACCGAGTTCCGCCAGCTCTACGACCAGCAGTACCTCTCGGTTTACCGCTCCATCCGCGGTGTCGTGCTGGAGTCCGCCGCGGCCGAGGACCTGACGCAGGAGACCTTCGTCCGCGCCTACCGAGCCCGTCACCGCTATACCCCGACAGCCCCGCCTGGCGCCTGGCTCCGCCGGATCGGCATCAACCTCGCCATCTCCTACCTGCGCCGCCAGAAGCTGGCCCGGGTGCTGCCGGCGCGGCTCTACATCGCACCCGATCGGCGGGAGTACGATCGGGCCGAGGCTCGAGACGTGGTTACCAAAGCGCTCACGACGCTGAGCCCGAAGCTGCGGGCGGCGATCATCCTCCATTACTACGACGGGCTGACCCGCGAGGAAATCGCCTCGGTGCTCGGGGTGCCGGCCGGAACGGTGGCCTCGAGGATCGCCAAAGGGGTGGCAATCATGCGGAAATCGATTGGAAGCGATCAAGATTTCGGACCCGAGCGTTCGAGTAGTGAAGGTGCCCTACGTGGAAGATAACCCCACACCGGGAGGGTTTCGCTCACCCTCAGACGACGAACTGGGCCGGATGATCCGGGACACGGTCGAGTCGTGGAGACCCCAGCGTGGTCCCGACTGGTCCGGCGTCCTCATCCGGCTCGCTCACTCCGGTCCCCCTGCCTGGCTGCTGTACACGGCTGCCAGCGCGGCCCTGATCGTGATCTTGCTCGCGGCCTTCCTGGTCGGCTCCGCGCTCCAGATCGGCGCCCTGGGGCCGCAGCCGGTGAACTCCACCCTCCACTAGGCCGAGAAGAAAGCAACCTCCTCGCCAAGCCGGCGCTGGCGTGCCGCCGGCACCACCACCGAGGCGGCGGCGAGGTCCCAGATCGCCAGCCCTTGCGACTCGAACAGGGTGATGCCGGGCTCCTCGGGGGCTCGCCATCTGCCTGCCAGCACCGCACCGAGCTCGGCCGCGCGGGCCCAGTCGAACTTGCCGGCCGCCTGGGCCCCGATGAGGTCACCGCTCTCGATTTGGGCGGCGGCCAGCTGGTCGACGACGACGGTCCGAGCTCGCCCCACCAGGTCGGCCGGGATCTCGGCGCGGTTGGGGAAGTTGGAGCCGGCAGCGATGATCAATGCGCGGGGCTCCACCCAGTCGGCCTGCAGGACCGGCTCGGCGCTGGTCGTCATCGTGACCACGATGTCCGCCCCGCGAACCGCGGCCTCAGCGGATTCGGCGGCCCTCGATCGCAGCCCCAGCTCTGACTGTCGATCGCGCGCGAAAGCGGCCCGCTGCTCTGGGTTGCGACTGAAGACGCGCACCTCGCGGATCTCGCAAACCCTAGACAGCGCAAGCACCTGGGTGATGGCCTGATACCCCGCGCCGATGATCGCCACAGTGACGGACCCGCGCGGCCCAAGCGCCTTCGCCGCCACTGCGCTGGCGGCGCCCGTGCGATACGCGCCCATCAGGTGGGCCTCGATGAGCGCCTGCATGCTGCCGTCGAGCGCGAAGGTCGAGACGAGGAAACGAGCGCGGCCGCCGGCGACCGTATAAGCCTTGAGACCAGTGCAGCCGCCGCCGGGATACGTGGCGAACATCACGTTGAGGAGACCGCCCGGCGCAAACGCCCGGCGGCGCGGCTCGTTCTGAGCAACTCCGTGGCCCAGCTCACGCATGGCGTCCTCGACCGCGCCGATCACGGCGTCCATGTCCAGGACCTGCCTGACGTCCGCCTCACGCAGCACCAGGGTCATGGCGGGGAGAATACACAGCCATGGCTGCAGGCTCATTGAACGTCGGTCTCATCGGCCTTGGCACCGTTGGCGGCCAGGTCGCAAAGCGAATGCTCACCTGGCAGCCGCAGCTTGCGCGGCGGGCGGGCATCGAGCTCTGCCTGCGCCGCGTGCTCGTGCGCGACGTCAAGAAGTCAAGGGCGGTGGAAGTTCCTCCGGAGCTGCTGACGGTAAATGCGGAGGAGGTTGTCGACGATCCTGCCATCCAGATCCTGGTGGAGGTGGCCGGCGGGGACGAGCCCATGCACTCGTACCTCGAGCGGGCGATCCGCTCAGGCAAGCATGTCGTCACCGCCAACAAGGTGGTGATGGCCAAGCATGGGCCGGAGCTCCTCGACCAGGCCGCCGAACGGAATGTCGACGTTTACTTCGAGGCGGCGGTCGGAGGCGGGATTCCTCTGATCAGCACGTTCCGGACCGACCTACAGGCCAACCGCATCGAGCGGGTGTCGGCGGTCATCAATGGCACGACCAACTACGTGCTGGGCCGGATGGCGAACGCGGGCCTTTCGCTGGACGCCGCGGTGCGCGAGGCGCAGGCCGCCGGATTTGCCGAGGCAGACCCCACCGATGACATCGGCGGATTCGACGCGACCTACAAGCTCGCGATCCTCGGGTCGATCGCGTACGAGATCAAGATCCGCCCGGACGACATATTCCGAGAAGGGATCGAAGGCATCGAGCCCGTCGACTTTCGATATGCGCGCGAGCTCGGATACGCGATCAAGCTGATCGCTCACACGCAGCGACATCCCGGGAGGGTCGAGGCGCGCGTGCATCCGGCGATGGTCCCGCTCGACCACCCGCTCGCCCAGGTCGAAGGCGCGAACAACGCGGTGTTCGTCGAGGGCGACCTGGTGGGGCAGGTGCTGCTTGTGGGTCAGGGCGCGGGCGGCCGGCCGACAGCATCGGCCGTAGTCGGCGACCTGATCGACCTCGCGCGGTCCATTCGCCGCGGTGTGCAGAGCTGTCCATCGTTCAGCTTCGACGACCGCATCGGCGTGATCCCGATGGGCGAGGTGAGGACACGCGCGTACTACCGCGTGCGTGTCGACGATCGCACGGGCGTGCTGGCCGCACTTGGCCAGGTGTTCGCGGAAGAAGGGGTCAGCATCTCGAGCCTCATACAGAAGGACGCGTGGGTGGAGGAGCAGACAGCGGAGCTGGTCGTCACCACGCATCCTGCACCCGACGGCAGCCTGCAAAAAGCCCGAGACCGCATCGCGAAGCTGGCGCCGGTGCACGCGGTGTCGTCCTTCTTACGCGTCTTCTAAATAAGTGGGTGTCATCGCTCGATACCGCGAATTCCTTCCAGTGGGGCCATCCACCCCGGAGGTCGACCTTCACGAAGGCTCGACGCCCCTGGTGCCGAGCCGCAACATCGGCCGCGCCCTCGGCCTCAGCCGGCTGTTCTTCAAGTACGAAGGTCTGAACCCAACCGGTTCCTTCAAAGATCGCGGCATGGTGGTCGCGGTTGCGAAAGCTCTGGAGGCCGGCAGCCGGGTGCTGATGTGCGCTTCCACCGGCAACACCTCGGCCTCGATGGCGGCGTATGCGGCGCGGATGGGTGTGCGGGCGATCGTTGTCGTCCCGTCGGGCGAGATCGCGATGAACAAGCTCTCGCAGGCGCTCATGTACGGCGCCAAGGTGGTCGCCCTCAAGGGCAACTTCGATACGGCGCTGGATGCAGTGCGCGACCTCACGAGCCGATACCCGGTGGCGCTGATGAACTCCATCAATCCCGATCGCCTCCAGGGGCAGAAGACAGCCGCCTTCGAGATCGTCGACGTGCTGGGCGATGCGCCCGACTACCTGCTGCTGCCCGTCGGCAACGCGGGCAACATCACCGCGTACTGGAAAGGTTTTCGCGAGTACCACGCCGCCGGACGCTCGACGCGCCTGCCCCGCATGGTCGGTGCCCAGGCGGAGGGCGCGGCCCCGATCGTGGCCGGCCACCCGATCCCGAATCCGAGAACGGTCGCGTCGGCGATCCGCATCGGCAATCCTGCGTCGTGGGAGGGCGCCACCAGTGCACGAGACGAGTCCGGCGGGCTCATCGCAGCGGTCACAGACACCGAAATCCTGTCCGCGCAGATTCGCCTCGCGAACACCGAGGGGCTGTTTGCGGAGCCCGCGTCGGCGGCGCCGCTCGCGCTCCTCTTCAGGCTTGTCATGGAAGGCAAGATCGAAAAAGACTCGACGACCGTCGTCGTGCTGACGGGCGCAGGCCTCAAGGATCCTGACGCCGCCCTGAAGAATGTCGAACCTCCGATCGAACTCGATGGCGATGCCCGTACACTCGCTAAGGTCTTGAAGCTGTGAGCGAGGCGCACACCTCCAGAGGTCCTGGTTAAGTGCGCGTCCGCGTGCCCGGCTCCATCGCCAACATCGGCCCTGGCTTCGACTGCATGGCCATGGCCATCGACCTCTGGCTCGAGGTCGAGGCCGAGGCCGCAGAGCATCCGTCGTGGGCTTATGAAGGCGAAGGCGCTGAGTACCTCGCAGCGCACGACAACCCGTTCTCGCGGTTGCTCATGAAGGGGCGCGTTCGCAGCGAGATACCCCTCGGCGTTGGGCTTGGCAGCAGCGCCGCAGCGCGCCTAGCCGCGTCGGCGCTCAACAGCCCGTGGGATGTGAAGAGCCACGTCATCGACGCGGGCGCCGACGAGGGACATCTCGACAACGTCGCCGCCTCCGCTGCGGGCGGTATCCGAATCGTCACCGAGCAGTTTGATGAGCGGCTACCGAACCCAGGCTGGGGCCTCGCGGTTTTCGTGGCTCACGCTCCGGTGCCGACCGAGAAAGCGCGCGCCGTGCTGCCCGACTCGGTTCCGCTCGACTCGGCTGTATACACCGCGGCGCGCACCGCCCTTCTGGTGCGGGCGATCACCGCCAAGCGTCCAACGCTGCTGGACCAGGCGCTTCGCGATCGGCTGCACCAGCCGCACCGCCTGCATCTCTACCCATGGACCCAGGACGTGATGGATGCCGCGGAGAAGGCCGGCGCGTACGGCGCGGCGATCTGCGGCGCAGGTCCCAGCGTGTTCGCTTTTTGCGCCACCTCGCAAGCTGCTCGCATCTCCAAAGCCATGGCCGGCGCCGCGCCGCATCACGGCCGAGCCATGGTCACCCGCGTCACCGACAAGGGGATGTTCAGGACTCTGTGATCGTTCAGAAGTACGGCGGTACCTCGCTGGGGACCGCCGCTCGCATCCGGCGCGTCAGCCGGCGTATCGCCAACACGGTCATGTCAGGGCAGCAAGTGGTCGTGGTCGTTTCCGCGATGGGCCATACCACCGACCGCATGATCGCGCTTGCGCAGAGTGTCAATCCGGACCCGCCGGCGCGCGAGCTCGACATGCTCATCGCCAACGGCGAGACGATCTCGGCGCCGCTGGTCGCCATGTGCTTGCAGGGCATGGGCGTGCCCGCGGTCTCACTGTCGGGTCATCAGGCGGGCGTACGCACCAGCGCGCACCACTCCCGCGCTCGCATCCATGACATCAGGCCGGATCGCATCCTCGAAGCCTTGCGTCAAGGAAAGGTCCCGGTAGTTGCGGGGTTCCAGGGCGTTACTGAGGACCTCGAGGTGACCACCCTCGGTCGTGGCGGTTCTGACACCACGGCGGTCGCGCTTGCGGCGGCGCTGAAGGCCGACTCCTGCGAGATCTTCACCGACGTCGACGGCATCTTCACCGCCGACCCCAGGATCGTGAAATCGGCGCGCAAGCTGAGCCACATCGGCTACGACGAGATGCTCGAGCTGGCGGCGGTCGGTGCGCGCGTGATGCATCCGCGCGCGGTGGAGATCGGTGAGCTCTACGGCGTGCCGATCCACGTGCGCTCAAGCTTCCACGACGGCGTGGGTACGATGATCGTCGCCAAGGTGCCAATGGAAGACAGGCAGCGCGTGCGCGGCATCGCGCAGGAATCAAACGTCGCAAAGATCACGGTCGTCGGTGTCGCGGACCGCCCCGGTGTGGCAGCGGCAATCTTCGAGCCGCTGGGGAAGGCCGGCATCTCGGTCGACGTCATCGTCCAGAACATCGGCCGCTCCGGCCGCACGGACCTCACTTTCTCAGTCGCCGAGACCGACTTGAAGGCGGCCGAGAAGCTGGTGCGAATCGCCGCCAAGCAGGTCGGTGCCTCGCGGGTCTCGTCTGCCGGGGGCATCGCCAAGCTTTCCATCGTCGGCACGGGCATGCTGGGCACGCCGGGCATCGCCGGGCGCATGTTTCGCGCGCTGGCGGATGCCGGTATCAATATCGAGATGATCAGCACATCCGAGATCCGCATCACTTGCCTCGTTGCGCGTAAGCAGGTCGAAAAGGGAGTCCGCACCCTCCACAAGACGTTCGAGCTGGACAGAGCGTAGTTGCCGGTCAACGTTGCGATAGTCGGCCCCGCCGGGTCGGGCAAGACCACGCTTTTCAACGCGCTGACCGCGGGCCGTGGCGCGGATGGTGTCGGTATGGTCGATGTTCCCGACGAGCGGCTACAGCGCCTGGCGGACGCAGTGAAGCCGCTGAAGGTGACGCCTGCACAGGTGCGAGTCGAGGACACGCCGCCGGGTAGCCGAGCGCAGCGCGTCGCGTTTGCACGGCAGGCTGATGTTCTGGTCAAGGTCGCTCGCTGCTTCGGCCCAGACCCACAGCCGGCGGCCGAGCTCGAAGAGTTTGCGCTGGACCTCGTCCTGGCGGACCTCGCGTCGGTCGAGAAGCGGCTGGAGGTCGTCGCGAAAGAAGTGCGGGCGGGTAAGAAGGATGCGGCCGCCGAAGACGAGGTGCTGCAGATCGCAAAGGGGCACCTCGACGCGGGCCGGCCGCTGCGATCGCTGCCCCTCGAGCCCGAGCAGCGCGAGCTCCTGAAGGGCGTCTTTCCCGTCACGCTCAAACCCGCGGTGTACGTCGCCAACGCTGCCGACGAGCATCTGCCGGGCGGCGGCGAGCCCGCTGCGAAGGTACGCGAGCTGGCCGCGGCCGAGAGCGCGCCCGCGATCGTGCTCTCAGCTCGGCTGGAAGCGGAGCTCGGCGAGCTCGAGGAGCACGAACAGGCAGAGATGCGCGCGGGCTACGGCATCGATGAATCGGGTCTTGGCCGCATCGCCCGCGCTGTGTGGGAGGCAGGTGGGCTCATCACGTACTTCACCGCGGGCGAGCCGGAGGTACGCGCGTGGCCATGCGAACGCGACGCCCCAGCGCCGGTCGCCGCCGGAAAGATCCACACCGATTTCGAGAAGCACTTCATCCGCGCAGAGGTGACCTCCGTCGACGAGCTCGTCGCGGCGGGGTCGATGGAGGCACTCCGCGCGGCAGGAAAGCTGCGCGTGGAGGGACGCGACTACAGGGTGAAGGACGGCGACGTTGTCTTCTTCAGAGTCGGCCGCTGACCGAGATCAGAAGAGACCCTTACCCCCGAAGAACGACGTCCACATAAGGTTGCCGAGAAAAACCAGCACTGCCAGAACCACAAGCAGCATCACCCAGCGCATGACCTGTTTAACGGCCCCTGCGCAGGGCTACTTGCGCCCGGGTAAGGGTCTCGTCAGGGCGTCCGGCCTGCGCCATGATTGCTCTCATGTCGCTCCGGTTCAGCGCGGCGCACGTATGGGTGCGGGTCGAGGGGCACGAGGCCGTCCTCGGTCTCAGCGACTACCTCCAGGACCAGATGGGGGAGATCACCTCGCTGGACCTTCCTGATCTCGGCGACGTGCTGCACGCCAGGCGCCGCATGGGGCATGTAGAGACCGAAGAGGCATCCTCGCCGATCGAGGCGCCGATCACCGGGGAGGTAATCGACGTCAACGCCGAAGCGCTCGAGAACCCCGACATCGTCAATGGCGAGCCCTACGGTTCGGGATGGCTCCTGCGGGTGCGCGTCGACGACCCAAGCGAGCTGGACGACCTGATCAGCGAAGAGGAGTACGCCGAGCTGACCACCGAGGTCTGAACTTCTCCAAATTCGCTGTAAAGACTTGACACTACCCATATTCAGGGGTATAACTTCGCCCGGGACACAACATGTCGTAGCCCACGTCCTTTCTCGGTTGAGTCCCACGGCCCAACAACAGGCAGGCGGCAACATCCTCCAGGTCGCACCCCACGATCCCGCACAGGCTCCCCCAGCCGCCTGCCTGTCTTGACCTCCCTCGCCTCCCCGCCTCGCGCGGCGGCCGGCATGCGAAGCGTGCCGGTGGGGAGTCGCACTCACCCAACCGGGTACAAAGAACTCCTAGACTCCTACCTCTGATGAGTCGCAAGGGTCGCAAGAAGGGGCGCAGCGGTAAATACCGGCAGCAGCCGGTCCGGGTTACCGGCACCGCGGCCGTCGGGACGGCAGGAAGTCCAACCGCGACCCGATCCGTGTCGCAGGCGCGGGTCGGAGGCGACCAGGCGACGGTGCGGGCGGTGGAACTCTCCCTCGGAGCCCGCAACCAGGTCGTGCGGGGACCTCGCGGCCGCATGGTCATCCAGTCGGGCGACCCGGCGATCCCGCTCGACCGCGTGCCGTATTTCACCAGGGACCTGGTCCGGCTGCTCGTGGTGGGCGCGGCGATGGTGGTGCTCCTGGCGGTCGGTTCTTTCGTCGTCCCGCAGCTGGTCAAGTAGGGTCAACTCGCCGGCCGTTTCGATACAGTTCGCGAAGAAATGTCTATCCGCACCAGTGACTCAGGACAGAAGGCCCTCAAGCACACGCTTCGTACCCGGAAGCTGAAAAGGGACGAGCACAAGCACCCCGTCAACGTCCTTCATCACGAAGAGGCGACCTTCGGTGAGATGCTCGCCGACAAGATCGCATCGGGGATCGGCTCGTGGACGTTTCTGATCATTCAGAGCATTGCCGTTACGTTCTGGGTCACCCTGAACGTCATCGGGTTTGTCAACCACTGGGATCCCTTTCCGTTCATCCTCTTGAATCTGTTGTTCAGCGTGCAGGCTGCGTACACGGGGCCCGTGCTGCTGCTTGCCGGCAATCGCCAGTCACAGAAGGACCGGCTCACTCTCGAGCACGCTGCCGAGGAGGCGGAGAAAGCCGACGACCAGAACGTCGAGATCCTGAAGGCGATCGAGAAGAACACGGAGGTAACCATTCAGATCCTTCGCCACGTCGAGGCGCTGGTCTCCGATCACATGACCGAGGACGCCAAGAAGATCTCGCAGCAGGGAGCCTGACCTACTCCCAGTACACTCAAGCCGTGCGGGTCATCCTGTTCACGGGCAAAGGCGGTGTGGGCAAGACCTCCGTCGCAGCTGCCACTGCCGTGAAGTGCGCGCGAGACGGCTATCGAACCGTCGTCATGAGCACGGACCCGGCACACTCGCTGGGCGATTCTTTCGACATCGAGCTCGGAACGGACCTGACCCCGATCACGGCCAACCTGTGGGCTCACGAGGTCTCGTCGTTGCACGAGATGCAGCGCCATTGGGAGAAGCTGCACGAGTACGCGGCCGAGGTGTTCTCGGCACAGGGGCTTGACGAGGTCGTCGCCGACGAGGTCGCCAACCCGCCTGGCATGGATGAGATCGCTTCGTTGATGTGGATCAAGCACTACGCGCAGCGCGCCGAGCACGACGTCCTGATCGTCGACTGCGCGCCTACCGGCGAGACCCTGCAGCTCTTGACCTTCCCCGACGCCGCCAAATGGTGGCTCGACAAAATCTACCCGTGGGAGCGTCGCGCGATGCGCGTCGCCCGCCCAGTCCTGCAGCCGATGATGGGCATACCGCTGCCCTCAGACGAGGTCTACGCATCGCTCAAAGATCTGCTGCTGGACCTCGGCGGGATGCGCAAAGTGCTCACCGATCCAGAGACCACGACGATTCGCATCGTCCTCAACCTCGAGAAGATGGTCGTCAAAGAGGCGAAACGCGCATTCAGCTATTTGAGCCTCTTTGGCTACGTGACCGACGCCGTGATCGTCAACCGCATCCTGCCCGACGAGCTGCACGACGAGCTGTTCAAGAAATGGCAGCGAATCCACAAACGTTACGAAACCGAAGTTCAGCAGTCATTTACAGGCATCCCGATCCTCAACGTGCCGCTGTTCGACCGCGAGGTGGTCGGCGTCAAGATGCTGGAGCGGATGGCAAGAGCGACTTACGGAGACAAGGATCCCGCCCAGCGCTTCGCGACCTCGAGCCCACAGCGCATCGACAAGGACGGAAACGATTACGTGCTCAGCCTCAAAGTGCCATTCGTGGATCGGTCGGGCCTCGACCTGAGCCGCCACAACGGGGAGCTGTACGTGACGATCGGAAACTACCGCCGCGAGATCTCGCTGCCCCGCGTGCTCTCCAAGCGCGACACCGCGAGCGCCACCATCAAGGATGGCGAGTTGCGGGTGCGCTTCACGCGCCCACCGGCGGCAAAGCGCGGATGAGCCTCGAGCCCCTCTCCGGACCTCCCCCCTGCGGGGGGAGGGCAATATCGTGAGCCGCGACGGCGAGCGCCTGATCGAGCTCGTCAACGAGCTGGGCTCCCGGATCGGCCACCTGGTTTCCGACATGGTCCCGCCCCCGGCCCAGGTGCACCTGCTCAATGCGCAGAGGGAGCTGATCACAGCGCTTATGCTCATCTACGAGCACCGCGTCACGACGACTCCGACCGGCCGTGCCCGGCGCTCGACCGCCGCGCCGCGCCGCGCGTCGCAACGCCGGAGCGCAACTTCGCGCGCGGGCAAGATCCCCATAGAGTGAGAGCCCCGCGAACTCAGAGGCGAGGCCGCCTTAGGGGTCCCCGCGAACTCAAGGCGAAGCCTGCGAGTTCGTGGGGTTTTTTCGCGGGGACCCCGTTATGAATCCCTTCGTCTTCTTTCTCGTGTCGGCGCTGATGCTGGTGCCGGCACTGCTGATCGCCATCCCGGTGCACGAGGTGGGTCATGCCGCAGCCGCCTACCTCCAGGGCGATCGATCAGTGCGCTACTTCGGATACTTCACGCTGAATCCGCGCCGGTTCCTGGACCCCTTCGGCGTGATCGTTGTTTTCGTGGCGTTGGTCGGATGGGGCAGGAAGGTGCCGGTTCAGCCAAACCGCATCAGCACGATCCGCCAGCGGCTCGTTCACGCTCTGGGCGGGCCCGCCGCCAATCTGCTGGTCGCGATCGCGTTCGGCCTGGTGTATCGCGCGCTTTTCGCCGCCGGCATTCAGCCGGCGCTCACACTCTCGGGTCTGCTCGCGTGGCTCGTTTACGCGATAGTCTTCCTCAACCTGTCGCTGTTTGCGTTCAACCTGCTCCCGATCCCGGGACTCGACGGCTGGGACATCATCGAGACCATCTTTCGCTCTCGCAACCCCCGCTTTTTCTTCAACGCATCCGTCCGCCGCAGGGAGATCTGGGTCGCCGTGGTAATTGTCATATTCGTTGGCCAGCTCATCGGCGTGTCCGTGCTAAACGTGGTGATGTCGCCCTTCTACACCCCTGCCAGCCTAATCTCTGTAGGGCGATGCATCGGCTACACAATCCCAAACTTCAACACGCTTCGTCCCTGCCTGCAGTAGGAAGGCTGGTCAACCAGCCGCACTACGCCGCGCTGGTGAAGGAATTCGGCCGAGTTCGGGTCGTCGAGGCGATCCGGGAGCAGGTGGCGGCTGAGCGAGATGGCGAGGTCCTCGACGATGCGGAGCGCAGCCGGCGAGTTTCGGCCCGACTGCGTGCGATGGTCGCCGCGCGGCTGCGGCGGGTCATCAACGCGAGTGGAGTGATCCTGCATACGAATCTCGGCCGCGCGCCTCTGTCCCGATCGGCGACGGAATCGCTGGCCGTGGCGGGCGGATACACCAATCTCGAGCTGGACCTCGAGACCGGCCGTCGAGGGGAGCGCGCAGACCTGCTCGCCGGCCTGCTCACCAGGCTCTTCGTGTGTGAAGCCGCGCTGGTCGTGAACAACAACGCAGCCGCGGTCCTTCTCGCTCTGACTGCCCTCAGCAAAGGACGTGAGGTCGTCGTCTCGCGTGGCCAGCTGGTCGAGATCGGCGGCTCGTTCCGAATGCCGGACGTCATGCGCCTGTCGGGCGCGCGCATGGTCGAGGTGGGGACCACCAACCGCACGCGCGCCGCGGACTACGAGGACGCGATCACGTCCCGCACTGCTGCGCTCCTGCGCGTGCACACCTCCAACTACCGGGTGTCGGGCTTCACAGAATCCGTCTCGCTCACGGAAATGGAAGGGGTCGCGCGCCGCCACGATGTCCTGCTCATCGACGACCTCGGAAGCGGAGCTACAGAGCCGATGGCCGACGAGCCCACCGTGGCCGAGTCGCTGCGGCTCGCCGACGTCGTGACGTTCTCCGGCGACAAGCTCCTCAGCGGACCCCAGGCCGGCCTCATCCTCGCGCGAAGCGCGAAAGGCGTTGAGGCCGTGCGCAAGCTGTCGAGGCACCCGCTTGCACGCGCTGTGCGAATCGACAAGCTCACCCTGGCGGCGCTCGAGGCCACGCTGCGCCAGCGCGTCGCCGGGCACATCGACGACATTCCGGTGGAGCGCATGCTGCGCATGCAGATCGAAGAGATCCGAAGGCGCGCCGGCCTTTGGTCGGTGAAGCTCGAAGAACGGGGCGTGAGGAACAGCGTGGTCCCAGGAGAGTCGGCTGTCGGCGGCGGCTCGCTGCCTGGCCACGGGCTCCCGACGATGCTCATCGCGCTGGCGGGTCCCGCATCCAGGCTCTCGACGGCACTGCGGCGCGGCGACCCGCCGGTGATCGCGCGCATCGAGAAGGACGCGTGCTGCCTCGACCCGCGCACGGTGCTGCGGGGCGAGGACGAGCAGCTGATCGATGCCGTGGAGGCGGCGGTCAAGAGCGTCCTGAAGTGATCCTCGGCACCGCCGGGCACATTGACCACGGCAAGTCCACGCTCGTGACCGCGCTGAGCGGAATCGATCCCGACAGACTGGCCGAGGAAAAACGGCGCGGGATGACCATCGACCTCGGCTTCGCCCACATGCGCCTCCCGAGCGGCCGTCAGATCGGAATCGTTGACGTGCCGGGCCACGCGCGCTTCATCCGCAACATGCTGGCCGGGGCTCATGGAATCGATGCCGTGCTGCTGGTCGTCGCGGCCGACGAGGGCGTTATGCCGCAGACGAGGGAGCACCTGGAGATCGTCGACCTCCTGGAGGTCCGCCATGGCGTGGTCGCGCTGACCAAGGTCGACCTCGTGGATGAGATCTGGTACGAGCTGGTCGAGGGCGAGGTGCGCGATGCGCTCAAGAACACGACGCTGGCCGGGTCGATCGTCCGCGGTGTTTCAGCGATCTCGGGGCAAGGACTGAGCGAGCTGGTATCGAGTCTCGATGCTGTCTTTGATCGGCTACCGCCGAAGGCCGACATCGGGCGGCCTCGACTCCCGATCGATCGCGTCTTCACGATGAGCGGTTTCGGTACCGTCGTCACAGGCACCCTGGTCGACGGCACGATCGCGGTCGGCGACGAGCTGCAGGTCCTGCCTGGCGGCGCCACCGCACGCGTGCGCGGGCTTCAGCAGCACAACCAGATCGTCGACATCGCAACGCCAGGCAATCGCATCGCGGCCAACCTCATCGGGGTCGAGAAAACCCACGTTGAGCGAGGCGATGTCCTGGCGCGGCCGGGAGCGCTGCATGCCACCCGACGAATAGACGCGCGTGCGCGCGTTCTTGCTTCGGCGCCCCGAGGCCTGCGACACGGTGCCGAGCTGCTGCTCCACACGGGCACGGTCGAGGTTGGCTGCCGCGTGATCGTCCTCGAGGGCGACACCATCGAACCCGGAGCGCAAGGGTGGATCCAGCTCTACCTCGAACGCCCGATCGCGGCCGCGAATGACGACCGCTTCATCCTCCGCATTCCAAGTCCTTCGCGAACAGTGGCTGGTGGCCAGATCCAGGACGTTGCGCCGCGAAAGCACCCACGCGATGATGCCGCCGCGCGCCAATCCCTCGAGCGCCGGGCGGCCGGCGACGTGCTGCAGGAGGAACTGCGCAAATACCCTCGAGGGGTCGCGGTGAGCGCCCTGCTCAAGGCCACGACTGCGTCGGATGCGGACGTAACGCATCTTCACGCACGCCGCCTGGGAGATTGGCTTTTCGCGCAGGAGGCGTGGTCGGCGATCACCGATCGAGCGGTGCGGGAGCTTGCCGTTTATCACAGCGCGCACCCGCTCCGCCGCGGCATGCCGCGTGAAGAGCTGAGGAGCAAGCTCGGGATTCAGCCTGGGCTCTTTCCCGCGGTCGTGAAAGCTCTCGCCGAGGAGCGCCGCCTGGAAGAACGCCATGGCGAGGTCGCCGCGCCAGCGCACCAGGTCGCCGTCGAAGCGTCCGACGGCCCCGCCGCGCGACTGTTGGAGCTGCTTAGCGCCCAGCCTTTTGCCCCGCCATCGCTCGCCGAGGCGATGCGCACCGCCGGCGCGACGTCGGAGATCGTTCGCGCGCTGGGGCAACGTGGCGACCTGGTGCGATTGAGCGATGACATCGCTTTCGCTCGGAGTGCATACGAGCAGGCGGTGGCGACCGTGAAGGAGGTGATCGAGAGCGCCGGTTCCGTAAGCGTGGCGCAATTGCGCGATCGTCTCGGGGCGACCCGGCGGCCGATGCTGGCGCTGCTCGAACACCTCGACGCCGCGAAGGTGACGCGTCGCGTCGGGGACGCAAGGGTGCTCAGGTAGGCTTTCGCCGGTGCACATCGCAGAGCTGCTGGACCGCGAGCGGCCTACAGTCTCGTTCGAATTCATGGCGCCTCGAGATGAAAACGAGGTCGAGGTTCTCGAAAAGACGGTCGCGACGCTGGCCGGTCATGCCCCCGACTGGGTTTCGGTTACCTATCGCCTGCGAACCGGCGAGAAGACGCTCGAGCTCGTGACTCGGATCAAGCGGCAGTACCACATAGAGGCGATGGCTCACCTGACATGCGCCAACGCGCGCGACGAGACGCGGCGAATCCTCAACTGGATGGAGCGCGAAGGCATCGCCAACGTGCTCGCCTTGCGGGGGGACCCGCCCGGGCCCGGCGAACCATTCCAACCAATCGACCCTGAGTTGGCACATGGCAGCGACCTGGTCGCCTTTGTGCGCAGCAACGGCTACCGGCTGGGCATCGGCGCCGCCTGCAGCGCCGAAAAGCACCCGGAGAGCCCAGACCTCGAGCATGAGTTCCGCTACATGCGGCTGAAGGTCGAGGCGGGCGCCGACTTCCTCATCACCCAGATGTTCTTCGACAACCGCTTCTATTTCGACCTTGTCGCGCGGGCTCGAGCCGCGGGCATCAAGGTACCGATCGTTCCGGGCCTCATGCCGATCCCAAGCCACCGCTCGCTGGCATTCGTGACCCAGATGTCTGGCGCGACGCTGCCCGAGGCGCTGCAGCGCGCGATCGATGAAGAAACGGGCGACGAGGCCATCCGCAAGATCGGGGTGGAGCATTGCATAAAGCAATGCGCAGAGCTGCTCGAGGTGGGGGTTCCGGGTCTCCACTTCTACACGTTCAACCGCGCGCGCGCAGCGATCGAGATTCTCGGCGCCCTACGCGGCCAGCAGCTGCTCGCGTCTTAGACGAGCCTCACCCCTTACTCTTTCCGCGCGATGTTGGCTGGAATCGACCTCGGCGGGACACAGGTGCGCGTGGCCCTGGCGCGCTCGGATGGAAAGCTGGTCGCGAGCGTCAGGACCAAGACCCCGTTACTGAAAACGCCGCAGGGGCTGGTGGACTGGGCCGCAGCGGAGATCGAGCGCCTTCGCGGCAACCAGAAGGTGACATGCATCGCGATCGGGGCGCCCGGCCCGATCGACGTCAAGCGCGGCGTCCTCGTGAACCCGCCCAACCTGCCATGGAAAAACGCGCCGCTGGCCGCGATGCTCAGCCGCGCCACCCACGCCAAGGTCTTGCTTGCGAACGATGCCGACATGGCGGGCCTGGGGGAATTCCACCATGGGGCCGGCCGTGGCACCCGGCACATGATCTACATCACCTGGTCGACAGGTGTCGGTGGCGGACTAATCATCGACGGCCACCTTCACCGCGGCGCGCACGGCACGGCCGGTGAGATCGGGCACATGATCATCGACCCCAACGGCCCGCTCGATACCTGCGGCCAGTTTGGCTGCCTCGAAGTGTTTTGCGGAGGCGCCAACCTCGCGAAAGAGACCGGGCGTCCCGCGTCGGAGCTCTTTGCGGCCGCTGCCCGCGGCGACAAGCACGCACGGATGGTGGTCGAGCGATCCGCGCGGTACATGGGATTGGCTCTGATCAGCCTCACGAACGCCATCGACCCCGAGATGTTCGTGATGGGAGGCGGCATCACGCGCTCGTGGAAGCTTGTGGCTCCGACCATGCTTGAGACCCTGCGTTCCTCTCCGTTCATCAAGCCCGCCCGCCGGCCCCGCCTTCGCCGAGCCCGACTGGGCGACCGTGCGGGGCAGGTCGGAGCGGTGGAATGGGCGCGGATCAACCAGTAGCGGCGGATCAACCAATGGCAGACGAGGAGGTGCGCCGGCTCCTCAAGCAGGCGGCGACCGAGCTGGGCGCGCGGGCGTGGATCGTCGGTGGCTATGTGCGCGATCATCTCCTTGGCCGCCCTCACCCCGACATCGATGTGGTCGTCGAGGACGGGTTGGGGTTCGACCAGGCTCGACGATTCGCTGAGCTTGCGGGCGCTGGTGAACCCGTGATCTTCGAGCGGTTCGGCACGGCTCAGGTGACCGTGCCAAGCCATCTGGTCGAGTTCGTGTCGGCCCGGGCCGAGTCATACGTCGCGGACTCGCGCAAGCCGGACGTGCGAGCGGCGACGCTTGACGAGGATCTCCGCCGTCGCGACTTCACGGTCAACACACTCCTGATGGACTTCGACGGCAACGTCCACGACCCACTCGGTCGGGGGCTTGCCGATCTCGACGCGCGCGTGCTGCGCACGCCGGCCGACCCGATCCAGACCTTCAACGACGACCCGCTGCGCATGCTGCGCGCCATCCGCTTTGCCGCGCAGCTCGGCTTTGAGCTTGCTCCCGAGCTCCTTCCCGCGATGCGCCAGATGAAGGACCGGCTCCAATCGCCGGTGGTCTCAATGGAGCGGGTGGCCGACGAGCTTCGGAAGATGCTGGTCTCGGAGCGACCCCGCCTGGCGCTGGAGCTCCTCGACCAGGGGGCACTCCTCGAAGCCATCCTCCCGGAGGTCGCAGCATGCAAGGGCGTCAAGCAGGGTGGCTACCACACCCATGACGTGTTCGGCCACACGCTGCTCGCGGTGGCGGCCACTCCCCTGGATATCGTCGTCCGACTTGGCGCGCTCTTCCACGACGTCGGCAAGCCGGCCACCGCCGAGCCTGATGGGACCTTCGTCGGCCACGAGGTCGTTGGCGCTGACATCGCGACCCAGGCACTCGAACGGCTGCGGTTCTCGCAGAAGGAGATCGAGGCCATCTCGACGCTCGTCCGCCTACACCTCCGGCCGGTGTTCTACTCGTCGGAATGGACCGACGGCGCGGTCCGGCGCCTGGCACGCGACGCCGGCCCACTTCTCGGGCGCCTCATGGCCCTGGCGCGCGCCGACATCGCGGCGTCGGCGTATCCGCACCCGGAAAAGCTCGACGAGCTGCAGGTGCGGCTCGACGCCGTCCTGTCAGAAAAGCCGTCGCGCCTGGCGGCTCCAGTTGACGGCGAGGACATCATGCGTGTGCGTCGGATCGGGCCTGGGCCGGAGGTGGGCCGCATCAAGCAACGCCTGACCGAACTGGTCATGGACGGCGCCATCGAACCCACCCGAGATGCGGTGCTCGCGTATCTCGAATCGCAGCCGGACCTTTGAGTCGACACTCAATGCCGCGTTAGCCCGCCGGGCGCGAGCAGGGCGCACTCCATATCTGAAGTCGCTATGCTGCGGAAGGAGTTGGGGCGCGGGGAGGCTGGGGAATGGGAGGCATAGATGGCAGATACGAGCGTGGAGACGTTGGGGGCACCGGCGACCAATGGCGAGCGAGAGGTCTCGACTAATACAGAGGCCAGATCGACAGTCCTCGCCGGGGACGACGTGTTCAACGGGCGGCTTCAGGTGAAGGGCAGCGGCCAGATCCTGGGCGACTTCAGCGGCCAGATCGAATGCGACGGCGATCTACTGATCGGGCCGGAAGCCCGCGTGGAGGCAGACATCAAGGGCGCAAGGGTCACCATCTCGGGGCTTGTGCGCGGGAACATCGTCGCGATCAGCAGGTTGAAGATCACCAACACGGGACGGCTCGAGGGTGACGCGAGGGTGGGGGCGCTGGTCGTCCTCGAAGGCGGCGTTCACCACGGCGTGATCAGGGTCCATCCCGAAGGGATCCCCGAGGCCAGGGATACAGCGATCATCGAGTCCACGGCTCGGCCCGCCACGGTTGTAGCCCTGAAGACCCTCCCGAACCCGGTGGGCCGGGTCAGGAAGTTCTGGGGTGAGTTCTTCTAGGCGGGCATCCGGGAAGCCGAAGAAGCCGGCCAAAGAGGCTGCAAGGCCACTTGCGGCGGCCCGGCCGAAACCGCCCATACGCCTCCGCGGCCCGGGATCGTCCAGGCTCACGATCAAGCCCGGGCTGCCAGGCGCCCTCAGAGCTCCGCTGGTGCTCTCGACGAAGCCCCGGCCCTCGGGTCCGCGCCCGCTTAGTGAAGTTGAGCTCGATGAGGACGAGGTGCTCATCGACAGTTTCAACGCGACGCTGGAGGGCGTCATCGTCCGGATCACGGCCGTTCTGGAGCGCACTTGCGTTTACTTGGATCGGGACGGTGACCGCCGGCTCGCCCGCAAGAAGGATCTTTGGGTGGAGGCAGATAAGCTGCCCATCCGGCGACGGGGCATCGGCTAAGCTACCGGCCGCGATGCCGCTCAACAGGGTGGATCTGGTGTCCTGTTCCGGATGTTCCTTGCATCTTCGCGGCCTAGACGGCCGGGCGCCGTCTTACCCCAGGGAATCTGGCGATTCCGTGGGGTCCCCGAGAGAGGCGCTGAAGCCGGCGTCGCCTCCTGTGCGCGCTCGGTCAGCAGCCCCGCCACCACGAGGCGGGGACCCCAGCAGGTGGCGCTCCCTCGCGTGCTCGTCGTCTCCTTGGCTCCGGCCGCCGATGCCGCGCAATATGCGGCGGACCTCCGAAACCGGACACTTGAGTTGATCGAACCGCGCACCAACCGCAACCTCGCGCTGGAGCTCTTGCGGGTCACCGAAGCGGGGGCCCTCGCCGCCGCCCCGCTTCAGGGCCGAGGCAATAAGGCCGCCGCCGACCTGCGCGCGGTGGAGGCCATCAGGAACGCCATGGCGGCCGTCGATATGAAGGGCACAGTCGTGATCGGCGAGGGCGAGAAGGACGAGGCGCCGATGCTCTATTTCGGCGAGCAGCTCGGCAACGGCCTCGAACCCGAGGTCGACGTCGCGGTCGATCCGATCGAGGGTACGAGCCTCACCGCATCGGGTCTGCCGGGTGCGATCTCTGTCGTCGCTCTGGCGGAGCGCGGCTCGATGTTCACGACCCACGTCCATTACATGCAGAAGCTGGTCGTCGGCCGGCGGGCGAGAGGCGTCATCGACCTCGAGATGCCCGTGGCATGGAACCTGAGAAGGATCGCCAAGGCCGAGGGCCTACCGGCCCAGGAGCTGACGGTGGTGGTGCTGGAACGGGAGCGAAACCAGCAGATCGTGTCGGAGATTCGCGACGTCGGCGCGCGCATCAAGCTCATCACGGCAGGGGACGTTGCCGGCGCACTCGAGGCCGCGCTCGAGACGCGGTCCGGCATCCACTGCATGATGGGCTCAGGCGGAGCCACCGAAGGAGTGCTGGCGGCGTGCGCTATCAAGACCATCGGCGGCGATATGCAGGCCAAGCTCTACTTCCGCGACGACAAGGAGCGCGCGCTGGCCAAGACGGAAGGCCACGATCCGAACAAGGTTCTACACCTGGACGACCTGTGCTCCGGCAGCGACATCTTCTTCGCTGCCACTGGGATCACCTCGGGCGAGCTGTTGAAGGGCGTGCGTTATGAAGATGTGTACGCGTACACGCAATCGATGGTTTTGCGGTCGGCGTCCGGCACTATGCGCATCGTGGATGCGTATCACCCGATTGAAAAACTGAGAGCCAAGGGCCTGCTTCCAGAGCAGGTTGCGATCCCCTGAGCGCGGCGGAGGCGGGGCAGTTCCTCGCCGCAGCGGTGAAGAACTTGGGAAAGACTCAATGGGAGTGGATCGCCGCCGCGCGCATAGTGTCGCGTCAGCGCCCAACGACGGCAGAGGTCGAAGACGTCCTGGACAACCTGCTCTCGAACGCCGACCAGAGCATGGTCAACGCCTTCACCGGTGGGTTCAGGGCGGCCCAGACGAAGCTTGCGATCGGCAAGCTGGTAGGCGAAGTCGTGACGTCGGCAGCGCTGGAGTCGGCGCAGGTCGTCGCCCTGGCGGTTCTGGTACGCGAGCAGCTCGATCCGGCCCAGTTCGCGGTCCTGTACCGGCCATTCGCCACCGTGCTGCCGGGCCCGGGCTACCAGGCGCCGCCCCCGGTTGATCGGCAGATCGCGGCCTTCCTGGCCCGCCTGCCTACGCTCTCAGGCCCGAGCGAGGCCGAGGCGGCGGCTGTGGCCAAGGCGCTGAGCGAGCCGCCCAGGCCTGCGGGGACAGGTGTGTCTGCCACGCCCGGGCTGTCAAAGCCGCCGGCGTTCGATCCGGCGGCCCACTATCAGGCTGCCTGGAAGGCGGTCATCGAGGCGGCCAACAGGTCAGGGCGCACGATGGCATTCCGGGCTGCGCAGGATGGGGCCGAGATGGCGGCGCCGCACGACGGATCGGGGATCGTGGGCCATGCCGGCGTGGCTGCGGGCGGCATCTTCATGCGCGACGTCCTACCGGTGGAGCAGGTGCTGCTCCTGTATGAGCCGTTCGCGGCAGCTTTCCCGTACGAAAGTCTGCAGTAACGGCTACGCGGTCTTAACTCCGGCCGCCTTCTGCAGGCCGAGCTCCCCGACAGCCACCTCTCTCATCTTGAATTTCTGGACCTTCCCGGTGACGGTCATGGGGAAGGAGTCCACGAACTTCCAGTGGCGGGGGATTTTGTAGCTGGCGATCTTGCCCTTGCACCACGCCTCCAGCTCATCACCGGCGGCTGCTTCGCCTTCACGTAGCTTCACCCATGCCATGACCTCTTCGCCGTACTTCTCCGAGGGCACTCCGATCACCTGGACGTCGGCGATGGCGGGGTGACCGTACAGGAACTCCTCGACCTCGCGTGGCTAGATGTTCTCGCCGCCCCGGATGATCATGTCTTTGATCCGGCCGACGATGTTGACGTAGCCCAGCTCGTCCATCGTGGCGAGGTCGCCGGTGTGCATCCAGCGGGCGGAGTCGATGGCCTGGCGCGTTGCTTGCTCGTTGTTCCAGTAGCCGAGCATGACCATGTAGCCGCGGCTGCATAGCTCGCCAGAGACATCACGCGGAACCACCGCCCCGGTCGCGGGGTCGATGATCTTGATCTCTACGTGCGGATGGACGCGCCCCACCGTCGAGACGCGCTTGTCGAGTGGATCGTCGGTGGCGCACTGGGTCGACACCGGAGACGTTTCCGTCATGCCGTAGGCGATCGTCATCTCCGGGATGTGCATGACCGTCTGCACCTTCTTCATCACCTCGACCGGGCACGGCGAGCCGGCCATGATGCCGGTGCGCAACGAGCTGAAATCGAATTCCTTGAAGCGTGGATGCTCGAGCTCGCCGATGAACATGGTGGGCACGCCATAGAGCGAGGTACACCGCTCCTTTTGCACCGTCTCCATGACGGCCAGGGGTTCGTAAGCCTCGGCGGGGATGACCATCGTGGCGCCGTGGGTGGTGCAGGCGAGGTTGCCGAGCACCATGCCGAAGCAGTGATAGAAAGGCACGGGGATGCAGACCCGGTCCTGCTCCGTGTAGTGAAGCGTCTCGCCGATGAAGAAGCCGTTGTTGATGATGTTGTGGTGAGTGAGCGTGGCGCCTTTCGGGAAGCCGGTCGTGCCGGACGTGTACTGGATGTTGATCGGGTCGTCGAACTGCAGCGACGCCTCCAGCTCATGCAGATCGGCAAGGCTCGTCTTCGACCCGTCGCGCTGAAGGGCGTCCCAACCGTCTTCCAGCACGAGTGCCTCCCGAAGCTCGGGGCAGCGGCCCTTGACCTCGGCCAGCATCGCGCCGTAGTCGGCCTGGCGGAACCTGGCCGCGAGGATCAGGAAGCTGATACCCGACTGATTGAGGACGTATTCGAGCTCTGACGTTCGGTAGGACGGATTAATGTTGACGAGGATCGCTCCCATGGCCGCCGTCGAATACTGCGTGATGACCCACTCGTAGCGATTCGGCGCCCAGATGCCGACTCGATCGCCCTTTCGCACTCCTCGGGCGAGCAGCCCACGGGCGACGAGCTCGCACTGCTCGACGAGCTCTCGGTAAGTGGAGCGGTGGCCTTGATGAGCCACCACCAGCGCGTCACGGTCGCCTAAGCGTTCGGCTGTGCGGCGCAGGTTCCGAAAGATGGTGTCGCCCAGGAGCGGCTTGTCGCTGGCGCCGTGGACGTAACTGAGCTCGGGCAACAGCCTTCCTCCCCTAGTCCGACACTCCATTTTGCGCCTCCGGCATATAAGAACCAAGCCCTTGACACGCCCCGTCCAACCGCGCAAGCTGACCTTGATTCGTTCGGCGTCGGGACCACCGCAGTTCACGCAAAGGTTGGCCTCCATAAGTAGGCAACGGCCGTAAAGCGGCGCAGAAACCAATGCGCGTGTCACCCGGTGGAGCCTGGCCGAGGCGGTGTCCGCTGCAGGCGCCGCCTCGTTTACGTTTTAAAGGGCGCCCTGCGCGCGCTCGGCGTGGTCTGAGACCAAGTCGACCCAACCTCCCAGTAAGGTGGCTACCGGCGTTGGCCTACCTGGGTTGAGTGGCCTGCTTGTGGCAGTTCAGCGCACGGACTTGATGCGGCTCACGAACACCGTGCCCACGAACAAGAAGAGAACCGCGCTCGAGAAGACCACCCGGTAGCCGGCGTTCGCCGCGAGGTGCTTGTTGAGGTAGTCGATCAACGCCCCGCCGAAGAGCGGGAGGAGCGCCTGGGGCAGCGTCAAGGCGATGTGGAAGAGGCCCATGTCCTTTGCCGACTTGGTTGGGTCAGGCAGCGTGTCGCAGGCAAGCGCCCAATCGACCGCGAAATACAGCCCGTAGCCGATCCCGTACGCGACTCCCAGGGCAAAGATCAGCGGAATGGATTTCGGATAGAACGCGATGAAGATGATCGCGACGAAGGCCTGGGCGGCGCCGGCAAGGTAGACGAAGATCTTGCGCCGGTGGATTCGGTCTGAGATCTGGCCGCCGAAAAACCCGAACGGGAGGGCGGTGAGGACTACCACCAGCAGCCAGTTCGATGTGAACTTGGCCGCATCTTCCTTCGGCCCCAAGACGACGTCCCCGAAGAAGTTGACCAGGAAGTAGAGAACCACGGTGATCCCCGACGAAACCATGAGCCGGGTGAAGATGACCCAGGCGAAGTCGCCCTCGTGAAGCGGCCGCAGGAACTCCCTGATCGATTCGGCAAACGGACGTCGGGGCGGCCGCTCGATTCGGACAAGGCCCTCAGTGCGCGCCGCCCACACGGTGGGGATCAACGAGAGCGCGGCGACGGCACCCAGGACCAGGTAGATCGAGCGGCTGTGGCCGATCAGCCCAGTGACCCCGAGGCCGCCGCCGATGCCCAGCTGGGTCATGGTGGCGAGAAAACCGCTCGCCTTGCCGATTTGCTGGGCGGGCACGACGTCGGGGATGATCCCGGCATACGCGGCCCCGGCCGCATTGAAGAAAAACTGGATGATGGCGTATCCGATGACGATCTCGGGGTAGTTGTTCGCCGCCATCAGAACTAAGAGGCCGGGGATGGTGAGGAGTGTCCCGGCGACCATGATCGGCCGCCGGCGCCCGAAGCGAGTATTCAGACGATCCGACCAGGCGCCCACCAGTGGAGGCACGGTCATGGCCAGCACGCCGCCAATACCAAGCGCGACGCCGATGGCGGTGTTCCGTAACCCCTTCGGGACCACGGAATCCACCTGGGCCTGAATCAAAACTGTCGTCAGTGGCAGCCACAGGAAGTTGCTGCCAAACCAGAAGGCGCTCAGCGCTGCGTGCTGCAGGTTCCCGTAGGTGGCGGGCCGCTGGACGGCCGCCGCGGTCGCTGACATGGCGCAAGGCTAAGTTAAGTAGGCTGATTTCGGCAGCCGAAAAGCGGTAGGCTGTGGCGGCCCCCATGCACCCGGTCCTTTCGCGCGCCAAAGAAGTTCTCGTCGAGGTGCCACGGCACGGCAAGCTCGCGTACTGCCTGCTGCGTGACCCGCGGGTTCCGGCCGCCCCCAAGGCAGCTCTGCTGGGCGTGCTGGCTCTGATCGTGAGCCCGATCGACTTCCCGGCCTGGGTGCCGGTGTTGGGTGAGCTCGACATGCTGGCGCTTGGCGTGCTGGCGGTCAAGACATTCATCGAGGCATGCCCGGAGGACGTCCGCCGCGAGAATGAGGAAGCCCTGAAGGCAGGGAACAGCGTTTTCGACCGCGATTTTCGCGACACCGTCGCGGCCGCGCGCGAGGGCACGGGCAGGCTTGCCAACCGGATCCGGGCACGCATGGCGCGCCAGGACCCGTATCAATCGGTAACGGAGGGCTAGGAAGTGCGGGTGATGTTGACCAAGGATGTCGCGAACGTCGGCAAGGCCGGCGATGTGAAGGAGGTCACCGACGGCTACGGTCGCAACTTCCTCCTTCCGCGGAAGCTGGCTGTTCCGGCTCACAAGGGCGTCGAAGCAGAGTCGAAGCGGATGCGCGAGGCCGCGGTCAAGCGCGAGACCAAGGATCGGGTAGACGCGCAGGCTCTGGCTGATGAGATCGACAACAAGACAGTAGTTGTGCGCCTAAAGGTCGGCGCTGAGGACAAGGCGTTCGGATCTATCACGAACCAGGACATCGCTGCCGCGCTAAAGGCTCAGCATCGCGTCGAGATCGACCGGCACAAGATCGACATGAAGGAGCCGATCAAGACGCTGGGTGAGCACCAGGTTAATTTGAAGCTGCACCGCGACGTGGCCGCCCACGTCAATGTGATCGTCACCCAGGACCGCTAGGGCTTCGGTTATGGCGACGATCGCACTGACACCCGGGAGGGTGCCACCCCACGACCTCGACGCCGAGATGTCGGTGCTCGGGTCGATCCTCCTCGACCCGCTATCGATCGCGAAGGTGCTGCAGTTCCTGCACCCGGAGGATTTCTACCGCGAGAACAACGGCCAGGTCTACCGGGCGGCGCTGGACCTGTTCGCCGCTGGGGAGCCTATCGACAACGTCACCGTCGCCGCCCAGCTGCAAACCATGGGGATGCTGGATCGAGTCGGCGGCCGTGCCCAGCTGGCGTCAATGCAGAGCGTGGTTCCGACCGCGGCCAACATCGAGTATTACGGCCGGATCATCAAGGAGAAGGCGTACAAGCGACGCCTGATCTCCGCGGGTGCGAACATCGCGGGCTTCGGCTACGACGATGGGGTGGAGGCCGAAGAGGCGATCAATCAGGCGCAGTCTCTGGTCTTCGGCGTCGCGGACGACCGCGACCAGCGGGAGCTGTCGAAGCTGTACGACCTGCTGGGGCCGGCGATGGAGCGCATCTCGTTGCAGATGGAGAGCGGGCAGGGCGTGGTCGGCGTGCCCTCAGGCTTCCACGACCTCGATCGGATGACGGGTGGGTTCAAGGACTCGGACCTGATCATCGTGGCGGGCCGGCCCTCGATGGGCAAGTGCCTGGTGAGCCACAGCCTGATCGACGACCCCGCAACGGGTGAGCGGCTGACGATCGAAGAAGCTGTGAAGCGTGAGCTGTCCACGGTACATGGCTTCACCTGGGATGGGTGCATAAAGGCGAATGACATCTCCGCTTGGGTGGACAGCGGCCTAAAGCCGTGCTTCCAGGTTATGACCCGAACTGGGCGATCAGTCGAAGTGACAGGCCACCATCCGTTCTTAACAGTTCGTGGCTGGCTACCGCTCCACGACATCGTTGTCGGGGACAAGATCGCAGTGCCCCGACGCATGGAATGCTTCGGCGCGGACGACTCATGGCCGCTAGGACAGGTTCGCCTTGTCGCCTACTTCATTGCCGAAGGTTCGCTCACGACCTCCAGCCCAGGCTTCACCAACACAGATCCTGTGATCGTTGACGACTTCACGACTCAGGTGACAAGCCTGTATCCGTCGCTGCACATCCGTCGTCATGGCATCAGCTATTTCCCATCGCCGAACCGTGGTGAAGGCGTCCCGCTGGAGGGAAATCCAGTGAAGGAACTTCTCAAGGACCTCGGTCTCATGGGCAAGCTAGCGGAGCACAAACGGTTTCCGAAATGCGCGTGGACATGGGATCGCCTACGGCTCGCCGAATTCATCAAGACCCTCATGAGCTGCGACGGAACCATCTACTCAATGGGCGGCTATCCGCGGATCGAGTTCGCAGTTGCTTCACAGGGTCTGGCCGAGGATCTCCATCACGCCCTGGTCCGCTTTGGAATCGTCGCCAAGCTCTGGAGAAAGAAAGAGCGGTGCTGGCGCGTGGAGATCGCCGAGCCGGAGTCCGTCGAGCGCTACCAGCAGGAAATAGGTTGGATCGGCGAGAAGGCACTCCGCTTCAAGCGGTTCACTGAGCCGCGGAGGAGCAACGTCGGCATGCTTCCCAAGGCGATCTGGGCCGACATTCGGTCGTCTGCGCTTGACAGAGGCTTCACTGTAGCGAAGCTGTCCATCCTTGCCGGTGAAAGAGGCGCCGGCCTTCGAGGCTTCAATCCGCACCGAACGCGCGGCATCACGCAAGGCAGGCTGGCCGCTTACGCCGACGTGCTGAGAGACCGCCGGCTTTCACAACTCGCCAGCGACCAGATCTATTGGGACGAAATCGTCTCGATTGTCCCGACGGGAGAGCACCAGGTCTACGACCTCACAGTGCCGGACACGAACAACTTCATCGCGCAGGACATCCTGGTTCACAACACGTCGTTCGTTTTGAATGTCGGTCTGCATGCTGCGCTCGAACACAAGAAATCGATCGCGATCTTCAGCCTCGAGATGTCGAAGGAGCAACTGACGGAGCGGCTGCTGACGGAGCAAGCACAGATAGACGCCCAACGTTTGCACCGAGGTCTCTTGAGCGAGGCTGAGTTCGATCGGGTTTCGAATTCCCTCGGACCATTGGGGGAAGCGTCAATTTATGTCGATGACACCCCGGTTATGGATGAGCTGACGCTCCAATTGAAAGCACGTCAGGCCAAGATGCGGCACAACGTCGACATGATCGTGGTCGATTACTTGCAGCTGATGCACGGGCGCTCGCGCGGGGACGACAACCGCGTCCAGGAAGTGTCGTCGATCTCGCGTGCGCTCAAGGGTTTGGCCCGGGAGTTGCGGATCCCCGTGATCGCCATCTCTCAGCTGAGCCGCGCGCCCGAGCAGCGTCCAGACAAACGCCCCATCCTCAGTGACTTGAGGGAAAGCGGTGCCATCGAACAGGATAGTGACGTTGTAATGTTTCTTTATAGACCAGAGTACTATAAATCTGACGAGCGTCCTGGCATCGCGGAGGTCATACTCGCCAAGCATCGCAATGGTCCCACCGGCATGATCGAGCTCAAGTTCCGCCGCGACCACACGCGTTTCTACAACCTGGAGACAAGGCGGCCCGAGCCCGGCACCGGGTAGTCATGGTCATCATCCTGGTCGGCGGCCAGTGGGGAGACGAGGGCAAAGGCAAGGTCATCGACTACCTCGCCTCGAAAGCCCAGATGGTCATCCGCACGCAGGGCGGCAACAACGCCGGCCACACCGTCGTCACCGAACATGGAGAGTTCAAGTTCCAGCTGATGCCGTCGGGCATCCTCTACCCGCACGTCACCTGTGTCATCGGGAACGGCGTGGTCGTGGATCCCATCGTGCTGCTGCGGGAAATCTCCCAGCTACGTGAGCGAGGGATCGAACCGAAGAAGTTGATCGTCAGCGAGCGAGCTCACATGCTGATGCGATATCACCCTCTTTTCGACCAGCTCGAAGAGGAATCGCGCGGCGACGATCGCCTCGGCACCACGTGGCGCGGCATCGGACCCGCCTACTCGGACAAGATCCGCCGCATCGGCTTCCGGATCGGCGACCTGCAGAAGGAAGCCTTCATGCGCAAGAAGCTCGCATTCGTGGTCGGCCAGGTCAAGAACCCCATCCTGACGAAGCTGTACGACAAAGAGGCCTACGACTGGGAAAGCATGCTCGCCGAGTACATGGGCTATGCGCGAGAGCTCGACCCGTTCATCAAGGACACGTTCCCGATCATCCAGGACGCCCTGGACGCGGGAGCCAATATCCTTCTCGAGGGCGCCCAGGCGACGATGCTCGACCTGGACTTCGGCACGTACCCGTACGTCACGAGCTCAAACCCCACAGCTGGCGGTGCGCTGACGGGCAGTGGCATCCCGCCGACAAAGGTCGACCTCACGATCGGAGTCTTCAAGGCGTACACGTCGCGAGTCGGCTACGGGCCTTTTCCGTCCGAGCTTCTCGATGAGGTCGGCGACCAGATCCGCGAGCGCGGCCACGAGTTCGGCACCGTGACGGGTAGGGCGCGCCGGATCGGCTGGTTCGATGCCGCCGTAGCGCGCTACGCGGTGCGAGTGAACGGCATGGGATGTGCTGCGTTGATGCGTCTCGATATCCTCGACGACCAGCCGCTCTTGAGGATCTGCACGGGCTACAACTTCCGCGGCAAGCGCTTCGACCATCCCCTCGCGAACATCTCGCACTACAAGCACTGCGAGCCGGCGTATGAGGAGATGCCCGGGTGGCAGCAGGAGATCGGCGCCGCGCGCTGCTGGGACGATCTCCCGCTAAGATGCCGCGACTACGTGGAGCGCATCGGTGAGCTCATCGGAGCGCCCATAGAGCTCGTCGGTACAGGACCTCGCCGCGACCAATTCGTGACGCGCGGCCGCAACCTGTTCGACTAGACGTCGATTGCCTCGCTCGCAGCCGCCCGTGGTCGCGGACCTCAGCTGGCATCAGGTGCATGCATACCGCCTGGCGGGCCAGCACCTGGCGCAGCGGGCGCCCAAGAAGGATCTCGCTCGGGTTGTAGGCGACATCGGCGGCGTCCAGGCACAGGTCATGTCGGCGGCGGAGCTGCAAGCGGTGGTGCGCGTCAACTGCACCGTCGAAGATGTGCGCAAGGCGCTCTGGAAGGAGAAGACGCTCGTCAAGACCTGGCTCATGCGCGCCACGCTCCACCTCGTCCCGTCGAAAGACCTGCCGCTGTTCTCGGCAGCGATGAGCAGGTACGGGATGCGCAACACAAACGCCTGGCTCAAGTGGATGCAAATCACCGAACCCGAGCTCACCGACCTCATCGACGCGATCGGTAGTGCCCTCGGCGGGCAGGCGCTTACCCGTGAGGAGCTGATCGCTAAGGTGGGGAAGGGCCGCTCCGAGCGGATTCAGCTGGCGATGAAATCCGGCTGGGGTGGCGTTCTCAAGCCGGTCGCGCGCAAGGGTCTCCTGTGCTTCGGCCCGAGTCGTGGCCAGAGCGTGACCTTCGTCCGGCCGGAGCAGTGGCTGGGCAGCTGGCGCGACATGGAGCAGGACGCGGCGCTGACCAAACTCGCGCGCCGCTACCTGCGCGCGTATGGCCCGGCGACCAAAAACGACTTCGCACGCTGGTGGGGTACCTGGCCTGGCGTCGGCAACACTGCATGGGCGGGGCTCGCCGGCGAGCTCGCGCCAGTTTCGATCGAAGGGCAGAGAGCCGACATGCTGACCGCCGACCTCGATCGAATCTCAGCCCCGAGTACTGAAGGGTCGGTGCGGCTGCTGCCATTGTTTGATCCCTACCTGATGGGCCACGCCAATCGCGACCACCTGGTCTCGGCGGAGTACCGCTCCCGAGTGAGCCGGACGGCCGGCTGGATCTCCGCAGTCGTGCTGGTTGACGGCCGGGTGGTCGCAACGTGGACGCACGAGATCGCCAAGCGGACCCTCACAGTGACCGTGGAGCCGTTTCGCAAGCTTTCACCGTCGACGTTGAAGGAGGTCCATGCCCGCACCGATTCGCTTGCTGAGGCGCTCGGCGTGGACGAGGCCACCGTCAAGGTCGCCTGACGAATCCTCAGGACGTCCTGGGGATGCCCTTGACAACGCGGAGCTGGGCGTCGCGTTCCCGCAGCCGGCGGGTCCGGCGCATGCGCTCACGGGCGAGCGACGCGCCCCACACGATCACGGCGATCGCAGCTGAAGCGGCCTGGATAGCAGCGACGGCGAAGAACGCGGCTTCGATCCCGTAACCCCGCGTCCTCAGTCCCACTGCCAGCACGCCCGCTACCAGCCCGAGCACGGGCCGAGCCGCCCAGGAGTCGGGCAGCATGCGGCGGTCGGCCAGCAGCAGCCCTGCCACGAACCACGTCGGTCCGCTGTCGAGCTGGAACACGAGGTCCCAGTGGTAGAGGTAGATCGGCACCAACGCTCCGAGCAGGAAAGCGGCGAGCACGACCAGGCTCAGGCGGCGCGCATAGGCGAGCCATGCGATCCCGATCGCGACCCCCAGCAGCGAGGTTGCGAAAACAGGCCCGGGCACGTTGCCGACATACAGGCGGATGGGGTCGATTGGCGCCGCTTGCGGACCAAAGTAGTGGTACCAGATCCAGATCGGGTCCGCGAACGTCTTCCCGCTGACAGGGTTGATGTATGCGAATGGCGCTCCCCTGGTCACGATCGCGATGGCTGCGTACGCGAGCAGTCCAGACTGCGCACGGATCGCTGGGATGTAACGAGCGCGGACCAGCTCGAGCATCACGGCCAGAGCCGCGACGGCGATGGATACGCTCAGCCGCGCTCCAGCTCCCACGAGCGCAACACCGAACACCGCCGCGATCAGCGGGCTTGCCTGAACGCGCGGAACTTGGCGGCGCCACAACAGATACGCGACGATCTGCCCGCTCCCGCCAAATGCGACGGCGGTGGCAAGCATCTCCGCTGCCGGGACCTTGAAGATGATCAGACCAGCCGCCACCGGCGGAGCCAACGCGATCCCGATGGTCAGGTCATCCGGAAGCGAAGCCGGATTGAATGCGGCCCGGTCAAGCCAGGCCCCGGCGCGAGCCAGCACGCATGGATTGTAGGGATCCGCGCCTTACGCTCGCCTCAGGCCGGAATCGGCCCCCGGCCGTCGAGATTGCGGCTTGGGTGATAATCGGCAGGCTCGTGTCGCTTTCCAGTCGACGTCTTGCCGCGACGCTGGTGTGGTTGATCGGGGGTCTGATCGTCAGTGTCGGCGCTGTTGCCGGCACTCTTCCCGATTCGACGTGGGTGGCGCTGCCGCCCCTGCCGCAACAAGGGCAGTCGCCTGTGTTCGCGCTGGCCGTCGATCCAACTAAAGATCAGGTGTTGATCGCGGGGAACTCGAAAGGTTCTCTGCTGCGATCCACCGACGGTGGTTCGACCTGGACCGCCGTGCACGCAGGACGTGCCGCGATCACAACGGTCACGTTCAGCCCATTCGCGTCCGAGCTGGTTCTGGCCGGCACTCGCGGATCCGGTGCCGTGATCAGCAATGACGGGGGTGTGACCTGGACTGAGGTGACCGGGCTGAGTGGGCGCGATGTTCGCGTCTTCGGGTTTGCCCTCACGCTCATCGCCGCGGGCACCGACAACGGTATCTACGTCAGCGCCGAAGGCACTGCGTGGAAGCAGTCGGGTCTGCCGAACAAGAGCATCGATGCGCTGGCAGTGGCAGCGGTGCATGTTCCAGTGCACATCGTGGCCGGCAGCGATACCGCATCCTCCGCGGCAGGGCCTCCGCTTTACGACAGCAGCGATGCCGGCGCCACCTGGACATCTTTGATCCCCGCCATCAGCGGCACCGCGGTATCGCGGCTCGTGGCGGGACCCCTTCCACCTACGGGCAACGTGAGGCCGCTGATCGCGGGTACGAATGCGGGGCTTTTCATCTCCGCCGACAACGGAGCCACCTTCACACCACTCAGTGGTGCCGAGCTGCTGCCCTCGACGGATTACACGCAAGCCGCATTCGTGACCGACCACCACGATCGTTTTTATGTCGCGAGCGACGGCGGCGGATCGCGGTCCGGGGGCCTGTGGTCGACACGCGACCGCGGCCAGCACTTCAGCTCGCTCATCCCACCGATCGCATCGGTCACGGCGCTCGCTGTATCGAACGGTGAGGCGCCGATCCTGTACGTAGCGACGTTCCGTGCCTCGGATCACAGTCCGGCCCTGTGGGCGTACCACGACACGGGAGCCGCGCCGCAGGGCCCGCCCATCGGCGTCACTCCTACGGCCAGCGGCAGCCGGCAAGGCAAGACCAGCCGCGGGGGGCTGTTCGATTTTCTGCGGGTGGTGTCGTCGTCGCAGACCCCATACATCGCCCTCGGCGCGGTGGCCTTGCTCGTTCTCCTGCTCGCTGCCATATCGCATTTCCGAGGCAGCCGTAGGTAGACTCGCCGTTCAAATGACTTCTCCGCACGACCGCCTTCGCGAGCTCGGGCTCGAGCTGCCCGCCCCACCGGCGGCGCTCGCGTCGTACATCCCCACTCGTTTGGTTCCGATCGGTGAAGGTAGGTCGTTGCTGTTCATCGCGGGACAGGTTTCAGCGCAAGGAGGGAAGCGGCTGACGGGGCGTTGCCCAGACGAGGTCACGGTGGAACAGGCCCATGGCGCCGCCCGGGTGTGCGCCCTAAACCTTCTCGCCCAGATGGAGTCGGCCGCGGGACTCGACAATGTCGAGCAGGTGGTGCAGCTCACCGGGTTCGTGCTTTCGACGGATGACTTCGGCGACCAGCCGAAGGTCATCAACGGAGCATCGGATCTCCTCGTGGAGGTGCTGGGCGCGGCCGGCAAGCACACGCGCGCCGCGCTCGGCACCAACGCATTGCCCTTTTCGGTCACGGTCGAGATTGCAGCGATCGCGGTTGTCCGCACCGGCTGAGGCGGAGCGGGGATTGCCCCGCCGGCCGCGCTTGATCGTCGTCGCCAGCGTCATCTATCTGGCGCTGATTTTCGGGGTGATGCTATGGCGCGGCATCTCGATCGAGCCCGAGTGGGTCGTTCTGGCGCTGCTCGTGATCGCGGTCGCCCTTGGCCGCGGCCGCACCTTCGTCGTCGATTGGGCGCCCTTTCTACTTTTGTTCTTCGCCTATGAGGCGATGCGTGGCTACGCGGGCCAGACGGGTTTCGCGCCCCACGATCTGTCAGGGCTCGAGCGCGCGCTGTTCGCCGGGACGCTGCCGACAATCACCCTGCAGCACGCCTTCTACCGCTCCGACAGCGTGAGCATCCAGGACCTTTTGGGGATGTTTTTCTACTTCATGCACTTCCCACTGCCGATCGCAGTCGGATTTGTGTTCTGGGTTCGCAGCCGGGACCAGTACCGGCGGTTTATCGCGGCGCTTCTCCTGATGGCACTGCTCGCCTTCGTCACGTACCTGTTCTGGCCTTCGGCCCCGCCGTGGTATCAGTTCCAGGCGGCCGCGAGCGGTGGTGAGGAAACCGTACACAAGATCCTCAACGAAACGGTGGAAAAGCTATGGGGATCGAGTTACTGGGTGTCGCCTCTGTATACCCACCTCAATCCGAACAAGTTCGCCGCCTTCCCGTCGCTCCACGCCGCCTTTCCAGCGCTGGCCGCGGTCTACGCGTGGCGGAGGTATCGATGGCTCTCGGTGGGGCTGATCGCGTGGACCACGGCCGTCGCGCTGAGCATCGTCTATCTCGGTGAGCACTATGTCGTCGACATCCTCGACGGGCTGATCTACGTTGCCGTGGCCACGTTTATCGTCGAGTCCGTGAGCCGGTGGCGGGCGCAGCGCCAACCGCAGCCGAAACCCGAGGCTTCTACGCCTGCCAAACCTTCCGCATGATCACGCGGGCCAGCTTGTCCGGGTCGTGGTGTGATGGCACACGCACGTTGACGACGTCCGCGGGGATGAACCGCACCTCGGGATGCAGTGCCGAGTCCTCTGACCTGAAGATGACTTGTGACTGCCCACCGGTGGGCGTGTGCGAATGGTTGGAGTTGACCAGCACGAAGTCGAACATGTTCGACCCGACGTGCTCGATTATCACGCGCAGATAATCGTCGACGTCGTAGCCTTCGGTCTCGCCCTTCTGCGAAGCAAGGTTGCAGACCAGCACCTTGAGCGCAGGCGATGCCTTGATCGCCTCGACCATGCCCTCGACCAGCAGGTTCGGCAGGATCGACGTATAGAGCGACCCCGGGCCGATCACGACCAGCTCCGCGTTGAGGATTGCCTGCGCGGCTTCGGGGTTTACCTGGGCGCCGTCCGGCTTCAAGAACACGTGGCTGATGGGTGCGTTCTGCTGAGGGATCTTGGACTCGCCTTCCACCGATCGGCCGTTTATCGACGCCACAAGGGTCACGTCTTGCAGCGTGGACGGCACGATGGTGCCCTTCACTGCAAGGACCTTGCCCGACTCGCGAAGCGCGTGCTCGAAGTTTCCGGTGACGTCCGCCATGGCCATGATGAAGAGGTTTCCGAAGGAATGGCCGTTGAGCGATCCTTCCTTGAAGCGGTGGTCGAATAGCTGCTTCATCAGTGGCTCGGCATCCGCCAGCGCGATCAGGCATTGACGGAAATCTCCGGGCGGCAGGATGCGGTACTCGTCGCGAAGCCTTCCAGAGGACCCACCGTCATCGGCTACGGTCACGATTGCCGAAAGGTTCGACGTGTAAGTCTTGAGCCCACGAAGCAGGGCGCTGAGGCCGGTGCCGCCGCCGATGGCGACGATGCGTGGTCCACGGCCTTTCAGTCGGAAGGCGTGAATCACATCGACCACGCTGCTCGTCGAGTTACCTGGAAGAAACGGACCGAGGACCGACTGCGTCAGCTTCACGTAGCTGTAGGTCAGGAGACCGACGCCAAGGGTGCCGAATATGACCGCGCGCAACCAGTGCGGGAGAAACTGGAGGGTTATGTAATAGAACTGCGACGGCAGGGTGGCGGTCTCGTAAAACGCCTTCAGGAAGTAAGCGAATCCAAGCACGATCACGAGCTCGGCGAACATGAGCAGCAGAAGCCAGCGCTTGATCTCGAGACCAGGCGTGAGCCATCGGAGCCAGCGAGTTGTGGTCTGCAGCCTGGTGGCCATCTACCCCGCCTGCAAGAACGGTTTCAAGACGTGCAAGGTTATCGTGGCTTACTCTTCATCTGAAGTATGCGTACTTTGCGTGGACTGCGCCGGCTGCTCCGGCTTGCCGTATTCGGACTCGTGGTGGCAGCGGTTGCAACCGAGCTCTCAAAGCCGGAAAGCGAGCGTACAGGGCACGGCAGGGTGTGGGGGGTCGTGCCGTATGACTTTCGACCGCCCACATGGGAACGCATACGCTCGGCGTACTGGAACCCCGAGTCCGACCGATTGTTCAGCGATCGAGTTTTTGGCGTCGGGTGGGCCGTCAACCTCTACCAGGCCAAACGTCTCCTCGAGTCTGTTTTCGACCGGGTTGTAGGGGCGCCTCCTCCGCTGCCAATCCGGATGAGCGACCGGGGGCCCTCGGCAGGCCGTTCCCGGAGCTCCCGCAGGGACCGCGACTAAGGGGTAGCCTGGCGGCAGAGCCGTCGGAAGGCGACGCAAGGCCGGTAGGCGATCATAGCTGTGGAGAGCTTGTGCAAAACCCTTTGGGAAGGGGACCGTTTCAAGCGCTGGTTAGAATAGGCGGCCGACCAAAACCGCTTGCTTGGGGAGTGGCGCAACGGTAGCGCAGCTGACTCTGGATCAGAAGGTTGAAGGTTCGAATCCTTCCTCCCCAGCCACCCCGTATATGTTGAGCGGGCGCATGATTTCTGAGGCGCCTTACTTCTTTTCCGTCACGGCCGTCAGCGTTACGCTGGCCGGCTTCTCTGGCTTGGTGGCGGCATTCCGACGTGGCGATCAGTTGCGGAGTGGTGACGTGTTTCACCTGCGCGGTATCGCGGAGACCGGCCTTGCGAACGCTCTGATCGCGCTGATGACGATCCCAGTCGCGACCATCGCCGGTGACCTTCGGACGGCGACCCGCATTGTGAGTGCGGTGGTCCTCGTTCATGTCGCCGTCCAGATCGCCGTGTTCGCGTGGCGGCAACAGCGAATGTCAATTCGTGTCGGGGTGCCTCAGGCGGTCGTGGCGGTAACCATAGATGTGGCGATCACGGCGCTCGCAGTCGTGACCATAGTTTTGGGATCAATCGGCGCCTACGAATTTCTGCTGCTCTTACTGCTCGCGCGACCGATGTGGGATTTCGTCCGGGTCTTGAGGGAAACGACCGGCCCCGACGTCCGCCCATAATCGGCCAGGCCTTTCTCGAGGCGCCCGAATCCTCGCACTGCCTGTGACCTCGCGTCCGCGACGAGCTTTGGGCCGCGCCGGCCGGCCAGAATGCTGCTCCGGACGTAACCAACCAACGCCCGCTGCACTCCCATGAGAGCGCTGGCGACACCGATCGCTTCGACGTCGCCCGGCTTGGCGCCGGCCTCCTTGGCGAGCTGATCTGCGAGCAGGCGCGTGTAGCGGGCGACGATCTCTCGCTCGTGAGCCTCGAGTGCCGGGCTAGCTGAAATCAGATTTCCCGCCGCCGCGATCACCTGGGCCGCCTCATCGGAGGCCAGGCGCGGCACTCCCTCGAGCACCGGACGGCGAAAAGCCTCGAGCACCGACTCCCCCGGTGCCCGCTCGCGAACTGCTTCGAGGAGCCTCTCCTCGAAGAAATTCATTCCTCCGTAGAAGAGGTCCTCCTTGGTTGGGAAGTAGTTGAAGACGGTCACTTCGGAGACGTTGGCCGTTCGGGCGACCTGCGCCACGGTGACCGCATCGAAGCCTCGATCCGCGAACAAGCGACGGGCGGTATCTGCGATCAGCTCTCGGGTCTGCTGCTTCTTGCGCTCCCGTAATCCAGCCTCCGCCGCCACGAAGTGAAGTCTAGCAGGAATAGACTGGGCGACTACAAACTTTAATCTGCTATAAAGTTATGGTCGCTAAAGGTATTGGGAGGACAATGTCATGACCCTGTATTCAATCGCGCTGTTTCTACACGTCGTCGGAGCCCTGCTCCTCTTCGTCACCATCACGGTTGAGGGCGTCGCCCTCCGTCAGCTCCACCGGGCGCTGACGACGGAGTCGGCCCAGGGCGCGGCTGTGCTGCTTCGGTTGAACCGAATGGTGGGTCCGCTGTCCGCGATCGGGGTGCTCATCCCAGGCCTGTACATGACCGCCACCAACTGGGGCTTGGTGGCATGGATCGTGGTGGCACTCGTGTCCTGGGCAGTCATTGCCGTGCTCGGAGCCGTCAACGGGATCCGGATCCTGGCTCTGGAGCGGTCCCAGGCCCTGCTGACCGGAATCCGAAATCCTGATGACGGTGAAGCCAGGGGCCATCGGGGCCGTGCTCGCGATCCTGATCGGCGCGGCTTCAGGCGCGGCGCTGGGCACCGCCCTGTCGAAGGTGCGCCCGACACCGGGTAGCGATGGTCGACATGAGGAGGAAGGCCATGTCGCATGAGCGGCTCCAGCACAGTCGCAACCGACCGCCGCACACCGGCACCTCACTCCACAACCGATGTCTCCGGACCGGCGCCGCGGCGTTGGACCTCGCTTGTCTTCGTTGCGCTCGCCCAGCTGATGGTGGCGCTCGACGCCACCATCGTGAGCATTGCCCTGCCGTCGGCGCAGGCCGCCTTGCATGCAACCGACGCCGACCGGCAGTGGGTGATCACCGCGTTCACGCTTTCGTTTGGAGGGCTGCTCCTGCTGGGCGGTCGAATTGCCGACTTCTTCGGGCGCAAGCCCACATTCCTGGTCGGGCTGTCCGGGTTTGCACTCGCCTCGGCGCTGGGCGGCTCCGCTCCCAACTTTGCCATCCTCGTCGCGGCTCGAGCGCTGCAGGGCGCGTTCGGGGCCCTCTTGGCGCCAACAGCGCTCTCACTGCTCGCGGTGACTTTCACCGAGCCGAAAGAGCGAGCCAAGGCTTTCGCCGTCTACGGCGGCATCGCCGGCAGCGGTGCGGCGGCCGGCATGCTGCTTGGCGGCGTCCTCACCCAATACCTGACCTGGCGCTGGTGTCTTTACGTGAACATCCCGATTGCGATCGTTGCCGGCATCGGCGGCTGGCTCGTGCTCAAGGATTCCCGGTCGATGGCAAAAGCTCGCTTCGACCTACTCGGCGTCGTGCTTGCAGCAAGTGGCCTGGTCGCGCTCGTATACGCCTGCACGCTGGCGGTGTCGCGGGGCTGGCAGTCGAGCGAGGTCGCTTCCCTATTCGCGGCCAGCGTTGCGCTCCTGGCTCTTTTCGTGGCGTGGGAGGCGCGCTCTACCAGCCCGCTGCTCCCGCTGCACATCGTGCTGGACCGAAACCGGGGCGGCGCATACCTGGCCGTTGCTCTCGGCATCGCCGGCATGTTCGGCGCGTTCCTGTTTCTCACGTACTACCTACAAGTGGTGCTTCGCTTCACGCCGGTTCAGGCCGGCCTCGCGTTTCTGCCTATGACCTTGGCGTCGCAGGCGGGGTCATGGGCGATCGCGGCTCGGCTCATGCCGCGTCTGCCCGCCCGCGCCCTTATGGCCCCAGGCGCTCTGGTGGCCGCGGCCGGAATGGGACTGCTCACACAGCTCCAGCCCGACACCAACTACCTGGCGCTGGTTCTGCCGGCCGAGATACTGCTTGGCCTGGGCACCAGCTGCGTGATGGTTCCCGCTTTCAGCATCGGCACGCTCGGTGTCGATCGCCGCGAGGCTGGAATCGCAGCAGCGACGGTAAACACCTTTCAGCAGATCGGTGGGTCGCTTGGTGTTGCGGTGCTGAACACGATCGCGGCGAGCGCCACGGCCGCTTATCTGACGATGAATTCGAACGAGCGGTTGAGGGTCGAGGCGATCGTACATGGCTACTCAGTGGCCACCGAGTGGGGAGTGGCAATCCTCATTCTCGGGGCGATTGCTGCCGCGGTCCTCATCAATGCCGGTAAGCCTGCGTCACCGCAACACGGCGGCCTCCAAGGTGGCTGATCACGGAGGAGAGCCTGAAATGGAGAAACGAGAGTCCCTCCCTGTCAACGTCCGTCTCCGAGACGTCACTTTTCAGCTGCAAGGCGAGATGCTGAAGGGCGGCCCTGGCACCTTCGCCTTCGCAGAGCGAGGCGTGGCGCACACATTTGCCAACCTGACTGAGCGCGAGGCACGACTACTTGTCCTCGGCGCGCCGGCGGGCTCCGAGACGTACTTCGAGGAGATGGCGGCCGATTACGCTCGCGGACACTGGCCATCATCAGCCCGCCCCGACCCGGCTGATGCGATCGCGGTCGGCCCGAGGATCAGCGCTTCAGGGCCGTCGTGAAGGTCAAATTGACATTTGTACAAATGAGTGCTTGAATTGACCGGTGGCACGCCAGGCTGAAGCGGTCAACGGGGCGTTGCATGCGTTGTCGGACGGCACACGTCGACGCATCCTCGCCCGGGTTCGCGATCAGCCCCGAGCCGTGGGCGAGATCGCGACCCAGCTCGGTATATCGCAGCAGATCGTCTCCCATCACCTGAGGGTCCTTCGGGGGGCCGGCCTCGTCACCGAGCAGCGGGACCGCACCCGCCATCTATTCGTGGTTCGCACTGATGGCCTGGCCGCGGTCAGGGATTTCCTTGACGGGTTCTGGCCCACCCACCTGGCCGGGCTGAAGCGAGCCGCCGAGGCGGAGGCCAAGCGCCAGTCGGTACGTAGGCGGAAAGATGGCTGACTTTTCTACCTCGATCGACATCGAAGCGCCACCCGAGGTGGTGTTCGCGCACCTCGTCACGGCCGAGCGGATGGTGTTGTGGATGGGCCAGCACGCCGAGCTGCAACCGATCCCCGGGGGCGAGTTTGCGGTCGACGTCAACGGCTACCCCATCCGCGGTAAGTATCTCGAGGTTGATCCTCCGCATCGCGTCGTCGTGTCATGGGGAATGGCCGGCACCCAGGATCTCCCGCCGGGCTCGTCGCGGGTCGAGTTCATCCTCACACCGACCGCCACCGGCACGACCCTGGATCTCATCCACACCGGACTCCCTGAGACGCGCGCCAAAACGCACGCCACTGGTTGGGGCAACTACCTCGCCCGCTTACGGGCGGCCGCCCGCGGAATGGATCCCGGTCCCGATGACTGGATGCCGGCAATCAACGAAGCCTCGACGAGGTGAAGGAGACACAGTGGAAGTCACGAAGAAAACGACGGCCGAGCTGACCAACGCGTACTACGACAGCTGGAAAAATGGAATCGCGACCTTCAACGAGTCGCGGGTGGGCGGGATCCTTGCTGACAACCTCGACTTCGAGGGACCGATCGCCGGAAAGCGCCAGGGTGCCACGGGGTTCATTGGGGGCCTCAGGCGTTTTGTTGAGGGGCTGCAAGCGCCAATCCGTTTCCTTCAACTGGTCAATTCGGACGATCAGGCGGCCGCCCTCTATGACGCCGATCTTCCCAACGGGACGATGCGATTCGCCGAGTTCTTTCAGGTCGAAGGCGGCCGGATCCAGGCGATCAAGCTCGTCTACGACGCCGCGCAGTACCGGGCTTTGGGAGGCCGGTAAGACAAGGGAGCGACTATCGCGGGTTGGTTTTCGCCACCTCGCGCTGGCACCAGGCGTAGAGCGCGTCGTAGAGCGGACTCTCGAGCTCGATCTTGCGGTGATCCTCCTCGCCGTGCACGATCGCGAAACCGAACGCGATGGCCTTCAGGCCGGCAGCCTCCGGGGTGAGGTTGACGTCGGCAGCCACGTCAGCGCCGTGCACGATCATGGCGAGCCTGTTGAGCCCTGGATCCTTCAGCTCGTACTTGAGGATGATCGACTCGAAGCTGCACCGGCCGTCGACGTGGCCTAGCTCGACGCCTCCGATGTCGTAAGGCAGCGCCCCCTCACGCTCGGCGACTGCCGCCACCTCGGCCGCCGGTACGTACAGGAACTCAGCGTCAGGGTCGATGAAGCGCTTGATCAGCCATGGGCAGGCGATCCGGTCGACGCTGGCGTTCTTGCGGGTTACCCACTTCATTTCCCCTTTCCTCTTGTCGTCGAAATGTCGTCAACCTAGAATGGCCCACGAGTGGGTGTCGTACTCGCGGTCCTGCCTCTGGCGATCGAGGTTGCCTTTGTGCTCCTATCGGTGGCCATGGTCGCCGATTGGCTCAGCCATCGGGAGCGGCGCCGCGGCTACCTCGCTCTGGCCGTCGGGTCGCTCACCCTGCTGATTCTCATCTCTCCGAGCCTGTCGCAGTCCGGTCCAGATGGCCAACTGATGACGGACCTGGGGATCGTCCTCTTTCTCCTCTCGGGCTGGGCGCTGCTCATGTTCCGGGAGTCGTTCATCCCGTTGAGCGCCAACACGCGCCGATTCATCGCGATCGTGATCGTGTTGGTGGGTGCCCTCGGCCTCTTCGCTCAGCTTCCCAGCGACACGCAGCAGCCGCACGCTCCCCTCCAGACCTTTGCCCTGGCGGCGATCCTCACCACCTGGGGAATCTGCGTCGTAGAGCCGATCGTCACGCTGTGGTTGGCCTCGCGGGGCCGGCCGGCCGTCGAGGGCGCTCGCATGCGTGCGCTCAGCCTGGGCTACGCAGGTCTCGTCGGCGTAATCATGGTTGGCACGCTTGGCGGCTCTCTGGTGCGCAACCAGCCGGTGCAGCTGCTCTTCGACCTCGTGATCCTCGCGATGGTGCCTACCCTCTTCTTCAGCTTCTACCCGCCGACGTGGTTGCGCCGGCTGTGGAGCCAGCCCGAGGAGGAGGAGCTGCGCCAGGGGTTGCACAGCCTCCTGACGTTCAGTCCCGACCGCATGACTCAGGCACAGCGCGCCCTGGAATGGGCGACACGTCTCGTCGGCGGCGCGGGCGGACTCATCATCGATTCGGACTCGTCGATCGTCGCCTTTCGCGGGATGAACGAAGAGGAGGCCAAGGAGGTTGCGGCGAGCGCCGCGGCGAGCCCGCTGGCCGGCGAAGTTCGGTCTCCGCCCCGAGGATTGACGACGCTGGTAATACCCCTGGACCTGCAGGAGGGCAGGGGCTCGATGGTCATCGTGGCCGGCCCTTTCACCCCGCTGTTCGGAGACGACGAGGTGAGTCGACTACGCCAATACGCGAGCAGCATCGCGGCGGGCCTCGATCGGGTGACGTTGAGCATGCGCATCCGTGACCTCGAGAAAGCCAAGACCGAATTCATGAACATCGCATCCCACGAGCTGCGCGGCCCGATGACCATCATCAAGGGCTATCTCACGATGCTCGAGGGCGGGTCTTTTGGCACCTTGACGCCCAAGGCGCAGTCCGTGCTTCCGCTGATGATCGCCAAGGCCGACGAGGTCAACACCATGGTCGAGCAGATGCTGGAAGCCGCGCGCCTCGAGGAGGGACACCTCGCCCTTCACAAAGAGCGCGGCGACATCGTCGAGCTGACCGAGCTCGCCATCGAGGGCGTCCGCCCGATGCTGGCCGAGCGCCAGCTCGATGTGGATGTTCCGTCAACCCCAATCCTTGCGGACGTCGACGGCGCGCGATTCCAGATCGTCGTCAGGAACCTGATCAGCAACGCGATCAAGTACTCACCCGAGGAAAAGCCGATCACGCTCCTGGTCAATAGAAGCGGGAAAACGGGAAGAGTCATCGTGGTCGATAACGGGATCGGCATAGCTGCGCAAGATCATGCGAGGCTGTTCACGAAGTTCGGTCGTATCCAGAGCGAATCGACCATGCACGTGGCCGGTACCGGGCTCGGGTTGTGGCTGTCGCGCGAGATCGCGCGCATGCACGACGGTGATATCACCGTCGAGTCGACGGAGGGCAAGGGCAGCACGTTCACCTTCGAGGTTCCGATAATCGTTGGTTAGTGTCCCGCACCCGAAGGTCCTTGCATCTTCGCGTCCTAGGCGGCCGGGCGCCTACGGCGCTGAAGCCGGCGTCGCCTTCTGCGCGCGCTTGGTCACGCATCTACGCGATGCGCTCCCTCGCGTGCTCGTCGGCTCCTTGGCTCCGGCCGCCGATGCCGCGAAATATGCGTCGGCCCTCGGGCGCAGGACACTGACGATGGATGTCACCGTGCGCGCGCGATTCGAGCCACGCAGGCCGCTTGATCTTGCATTGACCCTGGCCGTGATCGGCCAGGGCCCGTCAATGCGCGTGCACGACCGCGAGGCGTGGCGAGCGACCATCACCCCTGAAGGCCCGGCCACCGTTCACCTGGTTCACGCGAACGGAGCGGTTGAAGTCGAGGCTTGGGGGCCTGGCGCCGGTTGGGCCGCTGCAGGCGCGGGCGCGTTGTGCGGGGAGGAGGACGACGACTCAGGGTTCCACCCCGTTCATCCTCTGCTGGTTGACGTGCGCCGCCGAAATCCCGGCCTGCGGCTACCCAGGACGCGAGCGGTGTTCGAGGCCCTCGTGCCCACCGTGCTCGCGCAGAAGGTGACGGGCGAGGAAGCGCATCGATCGTATCGAGGCTTGGTGCGCGCGTTGGGCGAACCCGCGCCCGGGCCCGCCGGCCTCACGGTTCCGCCCACTGCCGAAGTCCTTGCACGAACGCCCTACTGGACCTTTCACAAGCTCGGAGTTGAGCGGCGACGTGCAGAGGTCATCATCCGTACGGCTCGGAGCGCGAACCGGCTGGAAGAGACGGTGACGATGGACATGCCAAGCGCTCGCAGGCGACTCGAAGCTTTTCCTGGCGTCGGGCCATGGACGGCGGCGAAGGTCGCACTGGTTGCGCTTGGTGACTCCGACGC
>WNEZ01000145.1_pt1 | contig 88594 bp, 90 predicted proteins | sample 5400521 | NCBI WGS metagenome assembly WNEZ01 (sample SAMN13153339, study PRJNA577476) | soil metagenome | isolation source: 120 cm saprolite under Douglas fir tree site 2 hole 1 replicate 1 | place: USA:California | collected 2015-04-18
GCCGCCGTCGAGTGGAGCCTGCCGTGAGCCGCTACGCGGTCAACAGCCTGCTGTACCGGCTCAAGAAGGACCAGGAGTTCCGGGCGCGGTTCGAGGCCGACGCGCGCGCGGCCCTGGTCGGGCTCGATCTCACGGACGCCGAGCGCGCCGCCTTCGTGGCCCGCGACATGCGGAAGATCAACGAGCTCGGCGGCTACCTGCATCTGGTGATGTCGGTTCCCGGCCTGGCGGCCCACTGAGCGCCCGCCATGAAACTCGTACGGTACGGCCGAGCGGGCGCCGAGAAGCCCGGATTGATCGACGCGGACGGGGTCCTACGCGATCTCTCTCGGATAGTCCGGGACATCACGCCGGAGACGCTCACGCCCGCCGGGCTCAAGCGCCTGCGTGCGGCGAAGCCTTCGCTCATGCCCGTGGTCAAGGGCAAGCCCCGGCTCGGCTGCCCACTGGCCGGCATCGGCAAGATCGTCTGCATCGGCCTCAACTACACCGACCACGCGGAAGAGGTGAAGATGGCGCTGCCGAAGGAGCCCACGATCTTCATCAAGGCCAACAGCGCGATCAGTGGGCCGGGCGATCCGATCGCGCGGCCGCGCGGCGCGGTCAAGCTCGACTACGAGGTGGAGCTGGTGGCGGTGATCGGCCGCGCCGCGCTCCACGTCGAGGAGGGCAGCGCGCTCCGGTACGTGGCCGCCTACTGCCTGATGAACGACGTCTCCGAGCGCGAGTTCCAGATGGAGCGCGGGGGCGGGACCACCAAGGGCAAGAGCTGCGACACCTTCGCGCCCATCGGGCCCTGGCTGGTCACCGCGGACGAGATCGCCGACCCGCAGGCGCTCGGCCTGTGGACCACCGTCAACGGCGAGCGGCGCCAGCAGGGCAGCACCCGGGACATGGTCTTCCCGGTGCGCCAGCTCGTCTCCTACGTGAGCCGCTTCATGTCGCTCCAGCCGGGCGATCTGCTCTCCACCGGCACGCCCGCCGGGGTGGGCCACGGGGCCCGGCCGCCGCGCTATCTCGACGACGGCGACGCGGTGGCCATGGGGATCGACGGCCTCGGAACCCAGCAGCACCGGGTGGTCGCCCGGCGCTTGTGATCCTGGTCGAGCACGGCACCATCATCACGGTGGATGCCGGGCGGCGGATCCTCACCGACGGCTCCGTCCTGATCGACGGGGCCGAGATCGTCCAGGTCGGGCCTGCGCGCGACGTGCGCCCCCCGCGGGTGCCGGACCGGGTGATCGACGCGCGCCGGATGGTGGTGACCCCCGGCTTCGTGGACACTCACGTGCACCTCTCCGAGCATCTCAACCGCGGGCTTCTGCTCGACGACATCCCGGTGGACCGCTACCTGCCCGACTGGCTGATCCCGCTCTACTCGGTCATGACCGCGGAGGACGAGGTGCACGCGGCGCTCCTGGCCGGCATCGAGATGATCCGCACCGGCACCACCACCTTCTGCGAGGCGGGCACGCTCTTCGAGCCGGCCGTGGTGGCCGCGGCGGTGGAGCGCCTCGGGATGCGGGCGATCCTCGGGCGCTGGACCTGGGATCTCGAGTCGGGGCCGGACCGCATGCGCCAGTCCACCCGCGAGGCCCTGCGCGCGAACGAGGCGATGCTCGAGCGGGTGAATGGCAACCGCGGGGGAAGCGGGGGGCTCGTGACCGCGTGGCCGCTGCTGCTGGGCTTCGGCACCTGCTCGGAGGACCTGATCCGCGGGGCCAAGGCCCTGGCCGACCGCCACGGGGTCGGGTGGGGGATGATGCACCTGGCCTCGCATCCCTCGCGGAAGACGCGGGACCGCCTGCCGCTGGCCACGCTCGATGGCTGGGGCGTGCTCGGGCCGAACGCGAAGCTCTCCCACATGGTGTATCTCGACGAGGCCGATATCAGATTGCTCGCGCGGCGCGGGGTGAAGATCAGCCACTGCCCCACCGCCGCGCTCAAGCACACCAAGGGGCTGGCCGCGCACGCGCGCGTGCCCGAGATGATCGCGCGGGGAGTCTGCGTCTCGCTCGGCGGCGACAGCGGCAACGGCTCGAATCACTTCGACATGCTGCGCATGATGTACCTCGTGGCCACCATCTACAAGGACGCACGCCTCGACGTGACCGTGATGCCGCCCGAGACGGTGCTGGAGATGGCGACGATCCGCGGCGCGGAATCGCTCCTGATGGAGCGCCGGATCGGCTCGCTCGAGCCCGGCAAGCGCGCCGACCTGGTCCTCTACGACCGCGATCACCCGGAGTGGCGGCCGCTGCTCAACCCGCTCAACAACCTGGTCTACGCGGCGACCGGATCGAGCGTGCGGAGCGTGATGATCGACGGCCGCCTGGTCCTCGACGACGGCCGCATCACCACGGTGGACGAGCGGGCGATCTACGAGCGGGTGGAGGTGCTGGCGCGGGAGCAGGTGCGGCGCGCCGGGCTCACCATCGAGAGCAAGTGGCCGACTACAGGATGAAGCCGCGGAACCCCTTGCGGGCCAGCGCGTCGCGGGCCGACTCGGCCTGCTCGCGCGAGGCGTAGCCGCCGACCCGCACCACCCACGGTACCGCGGACGACTCGATCCGCCGGACGTCGGCGGGATAGCCGTCGCGCTTCACGCGCTCGGCGAGCAGGCCGGCCTGCTTGGCGTTCTTGAAGGCCGCGATCTGGACCGAGAACGTCCGCCGGGAGGGGCTCGGCGGCGCGGTGACCGCGGGCGGCGCCGGCTTCGTCTCCTTCGTGACCGTCTCTTTCGTGATGGGGGCCCTAGGGAGATTGACCGGCGGCGCCGTGGCGGGCGGCGCCGCGACCGCCGGTACCGCCGGCGGCCCCGTCTCGACGACGGCGGCGCCCGAGGGCTTGGCGGTCACGGTCGAGATGATCGAGTCCGGTGCCGCGTCGCGCTTGGTCTGGGGCGGCGGGCCGATGTCGTACCAGCCGAGCCACTGCGGGATCGCGAAGACCAGCACGAAGGTGACGGCGGCGGCCGCGATCCCGATCGACATGCCGCGGAACGGCGAGTCCGACGGCTCTTCCATCTCCTCGTCGCGATCGTCCTCGAGCCACGCGGGCTCCTCGAGGGCGGGGAATCGCATCTGCGCGTCGTGCTCGCGCGGGCTTAGGCCCTCGCGCGGCAGCTCGCGCTCGTCGTGCTCGTCGTGCTCGCGTCGCGTTTCGTGATCGATCAGCATAGTCTCGTCTTAGCATGGCCCCCGCCGCCCTCCGGCAAGAATAAGAGCCACCTCGAGTGACGCTGCGCGGCAGTGAAAATATCTCCCTCTCCCCTCTGGGGAGAGGGCAGGGTGAGGGGTACCGATGGTGAGGGGCGCAGATGGTGAGGGGGGCGGGAAGCGTCTTGACTCGGCACGTGGGGCGACGTAGCGTTCACCCGTTCTCGACGAGGCGTGCCCCCGAAGGAGGTCATTCATGGACACCAACGGTCACCAGAGCCCCGAACGCCCCCGCGACGACTTCCGCGGCTTCACCTTCGAGCGCACCGCGGTGGCGAAGGCCGCCGCGGCCCTGCTCGCCGAGACGCCGGCGGGCGTCGGGCGGTAGCCGGTGCGCCTCGAGGACCGGGTGGCCCTGGTGACGGGCGCCGGCTCCGGCATCGGCCGGGCCATCGCGCTGCGCTTCGCCCAGGAAGGGGCGCGGGTGATCGTCAACGACGTCAAGCAGGAGACGGCCCAGGAGACGGTGGACGCGATCGCGTCGGGGAGCGAGGCGGCGCGGGGGCGCGCGCTCGCCGCCGACGTGGCCGACTCGGGGCAGGTGAAGCGGATGTTCGCGGAGGTGGACCGCGAGTTCGGCGCGCTCGACATCCTGGTCAACAACGCGGGGATCGCGGAAGGGGCGCCCGGTGATCGGGAGAAGCTCCGCGCGCGGTCGGAGGCGCGCATCGGCGAGCTCATGGGGGGCGGGCCGGTGACCACCCACTGGGACCTCACCCAGGACATGTCGGACGAGGCCTGGCACCGGATGATCGGCGTGCACCTGAACGGTACCTTCTTCTGCACGCGCGAGGCTCTGCGTCTGATGGCCCGCCGCAACCGCGGCGCCATCATCAACATGTCGAGCGTGGCCGCGCTCATGGGCCTCGAGGCCTCCCCGCACTACAGCGCGGCCAAGGGCGGCATCCTGGCCTTCACCCGCGCGGTCTCGCGCGAGGTGGCCTCGCGCGGGATCCGGGTGAACGCGATCTGCCCGGGCTACATCGACACGCCGATGACCAAGCCCATGTCGCCGATCATGCAGCGACTGCTCATCGCCCGCACCCCGCTCGGACGCTGGGGCGAGCCGGAGGAGATCGCGGCCACCGCGCTCTTCCTGGCCTCCGACGACAGCTCCTACTTCACGGGCCAGTGGCTCTCCCCCAACGGCGGCCTCTTCATCGGGTAGATGGGGTCAGGTCTTGAATTACGACATTTCCGCGCGCGGCGTGTGTCCAGACTGCGATGAAAATGTCGTAATTCAAGACCTGACCCCGATCTAGCGTCCAGCCTAGCGCGCGACGCGGACGATTGCAGAGCGGGCGAGGGCGTCGGCGCGCTCGTTCAGCGGGTCGCCGCTGTGGCCGGCGACCTTGTGCCAGGTGACGTCGTGGTGCTCCGCCAGGGCGATCAGCGGCTCCCACAGGTCGCGGTTGTCCACCGGCTTCTTCTGCGAGTTGATCCAGCCATTCTTCCGCCAGCGCTCGTACCACTTGTCGCGGAAGCAGTTGATCACGTACGCGCTGTCGCTGTAGATGGCGACGCGCCGGCGGCCCGCGAGCGAGCGGAGGCCTTCCAGCGGGGCGGTGAGCTCCATGCGCTGGTTGGTGGTGGGGTTCTCGCCCCCCGAGAGCTCGAGCTCCCGGCCGGCCTCGATGAGGATGGCGCCCCAGCCGCCCGGCCCGGGATTGCCCGAGCAGGCGCCGTCCGTGTACATGACGATCGGGGGTTGCGGCATCAGACCCGCCCCTCACCCTGGCCCTCTCCCCAAAGGGGAGAGGGAATCGTGAAACCCTCGCCCCCGTAGGGGGAGAGGGAAGGGTGAGGGGGATCTCCTACGACGGCCAGTAGAGGTAGCGGCCGCAGGACTCGCAGGGGATGAGCGAGGCCTGCGCGCGGAGCTCCTGCAGGCGCTGGGGCGTGATCGTCATCCGGCAGGCCCCGCAGAAGTTCGGCCTGGTCACCGGCACGAGGGCCAGCCCGCCGCGGGCACGCAGGATCCGGTCGTAGTCGGCCAGGATGGGGCCGGGGAGCTGGCCCGCCAGCTCCTTGCGCTCGGTGCGCACCGCGGCCAGCTCGGCCTCGACCACGCCGAGCAGCTCCTTGGCGGTGGCTTCCTGGCGGCGGCCCTCGGTCTCGCGCTGCTTGAAGCGCGCTTCCGCCTCGCGGATGTCGCTGGTCAGCCGCTCCTGCGCCTCCATGAGGACCAGGACCTCCTCCTCCATCCGGCCCTTCTCCTGCTTGATATCCTCGATCTCGATCAGGACGGCGGAGTATTCCTTGTTGGTCTTGACCTCGTAGAGGCGGGCTTCGGTCTTGCTGCGCTTGCCCTGGACGACCTCCAGGTCCTTTTCCTTGGCGCGCTGGTCCTTGCGGGCGGCGTCGAGCTGGGCCTTGGCCTGCTCGACCTGCTTCTTGGCGTCCTCGATTCCGGCGTGGATGGCGGCGATCTCCCTCGGGAGCCGCGCAGCGTCCGCCTCGAGGGCGGCGATGCGCGAGTCGATCGCCTGCAGACTGATCAGCGTCTGGAGCTTCTGGTCCACTATCTCCCTACTCGCGTTCGGTAAGGCATTTTGGTATCCGCTCGGCTCGCCTTTGGCTCACCTCGCCCTGCTACTGACCCCCCTCAAGCATTTCTTGTATCCGCTCGGCTCGCCTTCGGCTGCGCCTCGCCCTGCAACTGCCCCTGTCTGATCGTGATGGTGGGCCCACTTGGACTCGAACCAAGACCGGACCGGTTATGAGCCGGGGGCTCTGCCAATTGAGCTATGGGCCCGGCGGCCATCATACCATTCCTGGTCACGACTCGAGGAAGCTCCGGAGCTTCTTGGAGCGCGAGGGATGCCGCAGCTTGCGCAGGGCCTTGGCCTCGATCTGGCGGATGCGCTCGCGGGTGACCGCGAAGTCCTGGCCGACTTCCTCCAACGTGTGCTCGCAGCCATCGGACAATCCGAAGCGCAGCCGCAGCACCTTTTCTTCTCGAGGCGTCAGGGAGTTGAGGACCTTGTTGGTCTGCTCCCGCAGGGAGAGGCCGATCATGCTCTCGACCGGCGAGCCCACCTGCTTGTCCTCGATGAAGTCGCCCAGGTGGCTGTCCTCCTCCTCCCCGATGGGCGTCTCGAGCGAGATGGGCTCCTGGGCGATCTTGAGGACCTTCCGGACCTTGTCCACCGGCACTTCCATCTTGACCGCGATCTCTTCCGGGGTGGGCTCGCGCCCCAGCTCTTGAACAAGCTGTCTGGAAGTCCGGATGAGCTTGTTGATGGTCTCGATCATGTGCACCGGGATCCGGATGGTGCGGGCCTGGTCCGCGATGGCCCTGGTGATCGCCTGCCGGATCCACCAGGTGGCGTAGGTCGAGAACTTATAACCGCGGCGATACTCGAACTTGTCGACGGCCTTCATCAGGCCGATATTGCCTTCCTGGATCAGGTCGAGGAACTGGAGCCCCCGGTTGGTGTACTTCTTCGCGATCGAGATCACGAGCCGCAGGTTGGCCTCGACCATCTCCTTCTTGGCCCGCGCGGCCTTGGCCTCGCCCTGCTTGATGATCTTGACGATGGTCTTGAGCTCCTCGGCCCGGGCGTCCGCCAGCTCCTCGGCGCGCTTGATCTTCTGCTGGGCCACCCACACGAGCCGCTCCTTGATCGAGGGATGCTTGGACGCCGCCTTCTGGTAGAGGTCGCGGTCGCCGTCGTCGCGATCGTCGTCGGCCAGCGAGGAGAGGAACGCGTCCACCGCGGTGGGGGCGGGGCGCTTGCCGTCCGACCAGAGCGCGATCTCGCGCTCGGCTCGATGGATCTTCTCGACCAGCTTCTTGAGATCGTTGCCCCAGAGATCGAGGAGGGACTGCTGGAGGTTGAGACCGCGGAGGATCGAGAGGACCTTGCTCTTCTTGGCTTCGGCCTGCCCTTCGACCCGTTTCCACGCCGGCTCGGCCTTGCCTCGCTTCCGCCCCCCGGTCTTGGCTTTGAGGCGTCGCCACTGGTGCGTGAGCTGCTCCCGCTCGCGCAGGAGCCGGTCCATGTTGCCCAGCTCGCGGATCACCGAGCGGCGCAGCGCCGCTTCCTTCTCCTCGGTGGACTCCTCTTCCGGGAAATCCACCACGTCCTTGATCGGGATGATGTCCTGGCGCAGCTCCTCGCGGAGGGCCCGGATCTTCTCGACGGCCAGGCTGGTGGAGAGGATCGCGGCGGTGGCCTCGTCCTTGCCTTCCTCGATGCGCTTGGCGAGCGTGATCTCGCCCTCGCGGGTGAGGAGGGCCACCTTGCCCATCTCGCGCAGGTAGAGACGGACCGGATCCTCGGTGCGGCCGACCGGCCCCGGGGTCAGATCGATGCGCCGCGGCTCGGGCTCCTCGTCGTCGGGCTCGGGATCGGCGGCCTGGGCCGCCATCTCGGACGGCAGGCGCACCGCCTTGGTCGAGTCCACGAGCTCGATGTCCATCGAACCGAACAGCAGCATGATGTCGTCGAGCTGATCGAGGGTGACGAGGTCGGAGGGGAGGGCATCGTTCACCTCGTCGTAGGTGAGAAAGCCCTTCTGCTTCCCCTTGGCGATGAGCTTGTCCAGCTCCTCGATCTTCGGCTCTTCCGCGATCCTTGATTCGTCCGCCATGCCTCGCCGTTCTCCTGGTGGGGGTTAGGGGGTTTCGGCCTGACGCTGAGGGCTCACCGGCCACTCGCTCGGCAGCACCGGGCGCGCCAGGGCCAGCTCCCTGACCGCCTCCGCCTCCCGTTGCAGATCACGCTGCAGGCCCCGAAGCTCGTCCTCGAGCGCGGGCAGCGCCGGATCCCCGGTAGCCTGGGCATCGATGATGGCGCGCGTCACCTGATGGACCCGGTGTTTGCGATGCCGGATATGGTACCGCCTCTTTAGCTCCGCGACGTGACTATGTGTATCGCCCCACTTGCGGTCCTCGACCAGCAGGGCGGCCAGGAGCCCCCGCTCGCGATCCCCCTCCAGGTCGGCCATCAGCGCCTCGGGCAGGGCGCTGGGCGTCCGCCGCAAGGCGGTCAGCACGAGGCGCAGCCCCTGATGGGCGACGTCTTCATCCGTGAGCACCGGCAGCAGCTCGGCCCGAGCCTCGTCAACTTGCAAGAGGAGGGCCACGAGGTCCCGCTCGAAGGGAACGGGAGGCGGCCAGGCATCCGATTCCGCCACTCCGCGCCCGGATTGAGTGAGCTGCTCGGACCGCCGACCCCGGGCGCGGGCGCCCTGCAGTTGCTGTGCCTCGATCCAGAGCTGGGTGGAGTCCACGCCGAGCTGCCGGGCGGCCTCCCGCGCCAGCGCAGTGGCCTCCTCGGCATTGGCCACCTTGGAGAGGATCAAGGCCACGCGGGCATGAGCATTGGCCCGGCCCCGCGACGTGGTCAGGTCCTCGTCGGCGAACGCCTTCTCGAGCACGAAGGAGAGCAGGGGACGCGCCGCGTCGAGCCGCGCGGTGAGCGCGGCGGCACCCTCGGCCCGCAGCAGGCTGTCGGGGTCGTGGCCCGCCGGCAGGAGCGCCACCCGGATCGGCAGGTGTCCCGCCTTCTCGAAGCCGCCGGTGCGCGCGACGGACCAGCCCAGGTTCTGCAGATCCATCACGTCGTTCATCATCTCCTCGAGGCGCGTCGAGGCCTTCTGTCCGGCCGCATCGGCGTCGAAGAGGGCCACCACCTCGTCGGCGTAGCGGCGCAGCAGGCCGAGCTGGGCGGGCGTGAACGCGGTGCCGAGCGCGGCCACCGTCTCGCCGAAGCCGTGCTGATGCGCCATGAGGCAGTCGAGGTAGCCCTCGACGATGATGGCGCGGCTCCGCTCACGCATCGCGATCCTGGCCACGTCGAGGGCGTAGAGCATCTGGCCCTTCACGTAGAGCGGAGTCTCCGGCGAGTTGAGGTACTTGGGCTCCTCGCCCGAAAGCGCGCGGCCGCCGAAGGCCACCACGCGGCCCTGGACGTCACGGATGGGGAACAGGAGCCGGCCGCGGAAGCGGTCGTAGAAGCCGGGCCCGTTCTGGCGGGCCAGGATGAGGCCGGCCTGCACGAGGACGTCTTCCCCGATGCCCTGCCGGGCCATGACGCCCAGCAGCGCGTTCCAGCTCTCGGGCGCGTAGCCGAGCCCGAAGCGCTTCGCCACCTCCGGATCCACGCCGCGCTGCTCGAGGTAGGCACGGGGCTTCTCGCCGCCGGGCTCCCAGAGCGACCGGGTATAGAACTCGGCGGCCAGCGCCATCGCGCGCCGCAGCGCCTCCAGCTTGCCGTCCACCTCGGGCGCCCGCTGGCCCGCGTCGGGCAGCGCGACACCGGCGCGGTCGGCCAGGGTGCGCACCGCCTCCGGAAAGGCCACGCGCTCCTGGCGCATGAGGAAGCTGAAGGCGTCGCCGCCCGCGCCGCAGCCGAAGCAGTGATAGATGTTCCGCTTCGGGTTCACGGTGAATGAGGGCGTCTTCTCGGTGTGAAAGGGGCAGAGACCCTTCCAGTTCTCCCCGGTCCGCTTGAGCTTCACGACCTGGCCGACGATCTCGAGGATGTCGGCGCGGGAGCGGATCTCGTCGAGGAGCTGCTGGGAGTATCCGCCCGGCATTGGAGGTCGCCTCAGCCCTGGGTGAGGGTCGCGACCGTGGCGCCGGCGCCGCCCTCGGAGGACGCCCCCGGGCGATGCTCGGCCACGAGAGGGTGGGCGCTCAGCAATTCCTCGACCGCCCGGCGGAGGGCACCGGTGCCCTTGCCATGGATGATACGGACCGAAGTGAGCCCGGCCAGGAACGCATCGTCGAGGTACTTTTCTAGCAGATCGCGGGCCTCATCGGTAGTCCGTCCTATGATCTTCAGCTCCACCGCCACCGCGCTCTTGCCGGGGGTCGATATGCGCCCCCCCTCAACCATCTGAGCCCCCTCACCCTGCCCTCTCCCCCTGCGGGGGCGAGGGTACATTGCACCCTCGCTCCTCTGGGGAGAGGGCTGGGGTGAGGGGCCGCGTGATACCACGCGCAGGGCCTGCATCGGCACCTTCACCGTCACCGTGCCCGCCTGCACGGTCACCGTCTCGCCGTCCACGCCCAGCACGTCCCCCTTGAGCCCGAGATGCGTGATCTCGACGCGATCGCCCGCGGCGACCGGGCCCGCCCCGTCCGGCTCCGGCGCGGCACCCGCAGTGTGCTCCACCTGCTGCGCGGTTGCCACCAGACGTTTGCGCGCGCGCTCCAGCTCCGGCCGGCTCTTCTCGGCGCGCTTGAGCCGGTCCCACTCCTCGTTCACGTGCCGTCGCACCTCGGTGACCAGGCGCTGCGCCTCCGCCTTGGCCCGGGCCACGGTCTCGCGCGCGCTCGCCTTCGCCGCCTCGAGCTCGGCCTGGGCCCGCGCGAGCAGCCCCGCGCTCTCCGCCTCGCGCCGCTCGAGCAGCGCGCCGCGCTCGGCGTCCTTGCGATCCCGGTCGTCGAGGCGGGCCAGCAGCTCCTGGAGCTGCCGCTGCTGGGTGGAGCGATGCGCGTGCGCCCGCTCGATCAGCGCGGCGGGCAGGCCCAGGCGGGCGCCGATGGAGAGCGCGTAGCTCTGGCCCGGGCGATCGTAGACGAGCCGGAAGGTGGGGGCGAGCCGCTCCGCATCGAACTCCACCGACGCGTTGCGGGCCCGGGGATGCGTGGAGGCGAAGCCCTTGAGCGGCTCGAGATGGGTGGAGGCCGCGACCACCGCGCCGCGCTCGGCCAGGGCCTCCAGCACCGCCTGGGCCAGCGCGGCGCCGTCGTCGGGATCGGTGCCCGCGCCCAGCTCGTCGAGCAGCACGAGCGAGCGGGCGTCCACGCGCTCGAGAACCTCGCGGAGCTGCTTGACGAAGGCGGAGAACGTCGAGAGGTTCTCCGCCACGCTCTGCTCGTCACCGACGATGGCGAAGCACTGCGAGAAGACGGGCAGCCGCGCCCCGTCGCGCGCGGGGACGTGGCAGCCCGACTGCGCCATGAGCACGAGCAGGCCCAGGGTCTTGAGCGCCACCGTCTTGCCGCCCGCGTTGGGGCCGGTGATCACGAGCACCGGGCGCTCGGCGCCGATCTCGATGTCCATGGGAATGACTGGGCGGCCGCCCTCGGACGCCCAGCTCTGCGCGAGCAGGATCGGGTTGAGGGCGCCGCGCAAGAGCACGTCGCGCTCCTCGGCGATCGTAGGCTCGACGGCCTCCATGCGCTCGGCGAGGGCGCCGCGCGCGAAGATCAGGTCGAGGCCGCCGATGCCGGCCACCAGGGCGTCGAGCTCCGGCAGCGCCGCCCGCACCGCGTCGGTCAGCGCGGCCAGGATGCGGAGGATCTCGGTCTCTTCCTCGCGCGCGGCCTGGACGAGATCGTTGTTCGCCTCCACCACCGCCTCCGGCTCCACGAAGAGGGTGGCCCCGCTCTGCGAGCGGTCGTGCACGATGCCGCGCAGGCGGCCCTTGGCTTCCGCGCGGATCGGCAGCACGTAGCGGCCGTGGCGGACGGTGACGTAGCGCTCCTGGAACGTGGTGTCGGCATTGGGCCCGGCGAAGTAGGCCTCGAGCCGCTTGACGAGCTCGCGCCGCAGGTCCCGGATCCGCTGGCGAACGCGGCGCAGCGCGGGCGCCGCCTCGTCGCGCACCTGGCCGTCGGCGTCGAGCGAGCGCCGGAGCAGCTCGGCCAGCTCGGTCTGCCGCGGGAAGCCCGCGAGCGCCTCCGCGAGATCGGGGGCCACCGGCTGGATGGCGCGGCCGTAGGCCACGAGGCGCCCCGCCGCGTCCAGCAGCGGGATCAGCGCGGCCAGGTCCGCGGCCTCGGCCACCGAGCCCGGCACGCGCGCGCTCTCGAGCGTGGGCCGCACGTCCGGGATGCCCTCCCAGGGCGGCACGCCGGTCTGGACCATCGCGGCCCGGGCCTGGCGGGTCTCGCCGAGCGCGCGCCGGATCGCGCCGGGATCCGTGAACGGGAGCGTGGCGGTCGCCAGCTCGCGGCCCATCGGCGTCCGCGCTTCGCGCGCGAGGAGCGCCAGCACCTGCGACCACTCGAGGCCGCCGCTGCCCGCGGAGAGCCTGAACGCGGGGGTCATGCGCGCGGGGCCCTCAGCGGCGCTCCACGAGGCCGAGCGCCTGGTCCGCGGCCTCGTCGCAGGCCGCGGCGACCGCCTCCTGCTCCTCGGGAAAGAACGGCGAGAGCACGTGATCGGTGACGCGATCCCGGTCCTCGCCGGGCCGGCCGGGCCGGCCGATGCCGATCTTGACGCGGCGGAGCTCGTCGGTGCCGAAGGCCGCGATCAGCGAGCGGACGCCGTTGTGGCCGCCCGCGCTGCCCGTGAGGCGCACGCGCACCTTGCCCAGCGGGAGATCCAGATCGTCGAAGACGATGATCAGGTCGGCGGGGCCCAGGTGGAGCTTGCGGGCGAGCCGCGCCACCGGGGCGCCGGTGACGTTCATGAAGCTGCCCGGCTTGATGAGGTAGAGCGGCTCGCCCTGCCAGCGGCCGTGGGCGACCGCGTGAGCGCCGTCGCGCTCGAAGCGCGCATGAATGCGGCGGGCCAGCGCGTCGACGACGCGCTGGCCCACGTTGTGCCGGGTGTTGCGGTATTCCGGGCCCGGGTTCCCCAGGCCGACGATGGCCTGGGCCACCTACTTCTTCTTCTCGCCGCCCTTGTCCTTCGCGTCGCCCTCGGCCGCTTCCTCCTTGGGCTTGCGCTCGGTGAGCACCTCGGGCTCGGCCGCCGCGACTTCCGTCGTCGCCGCGGTCGCCACCACGGCTTCCTCGGCCGCCGGCGGGGCGACGGTGACGACCGCCTGGTTGGGGTCGTTGAGGACGAGCACGCCCTCGGGCACCTTCAGGTCCTTGACGGTCAGCACGTCGTGGATGGCCAGGTTCGTGATGTCCGCTTCGAGGTAATCCGGGATATTCCCGGGCAGGCACGAGACCCGCACCTCGCGGAGCACCATCTCGAGGATGCCCTGGGTGTCCCGGACGCCGACCGCGTCGCCCACGTGGTGCACGGCCACCGTGACCTGGATGGCGCGGTCCATCGCCACTTCCTGCAGGTCCACGTGGACGAGGGTCTCCGAGACCGGATCGAACTGCATGTCCCGGATGATGGCCATCTTGGCGTCCGTGGTCCCCTCGAAGGTCACGCGGAACAACTGGGTGCTGCCCTCGTGGCCGTGGATGAGGCGGAGGACGTCCTTGGGAGCCACCGCCACGTTCACCGGGCCCGCCCCCCCGTAGAGGGTCGCCGGAACCTGGCCGGCGCGGCGCAGGCGCTTGGCGGGCCCCTTCCCGACGCCGTCGCGCTTCCGGATGGTCAACTCACGCATTTCCATGACTCGGCACTCCTTAGTTGGGATTTGTCTTACAAGTTGGGATTTGTCTTACACGAAGAGGGTCGAGACGGACTCTTCGTCGTGGATGCGACGGATCGCCTCCGCGAGCAGCGGGGCGACCGAGAGAACGCGGATCTTGGACATCTGCCGCTCGGGCGTGAGCGGAATCGTGTTCGTGATGATGACTTCCTCGAGCACCGACTCCTGGATGCGGGCGATCGCCGGTCCGGACAGCACGCCGTGCACCGCGCAGGCGAGGATGCGCCGCGCGCCCTCGCGCCGGAGCGCGTCCACCGCCTGGATCAGGGTGCCCGCGGTGTCGATCATGTCGTCGGCGATCACGACGTCCTTGTCCTTGACGTCGCCGATGAGGTGCATGAACTGCGCGACGTTGTTGCCCTCGCGCCGCTTGTCGATGATGGCCAGGCCCGCCTTGAGCCGCTTGGCGAGGGCCCGCGCGCGCTCCACGCCGCCCGCGTCGGGCGAGACGAGGACGGGGTCCTTCAGGTCCTTCTTCGCCAGGTAGTCGATGATCACCGGGGGCGCGGCGAAGAGGTGATCCACCGGGATATTGAAGAAGCCCTGGATCTGTCCGGCGTGCAGGTCCACCGCGAGCAGCCGCTGGGTGCCGGCGGCGGTGAGTACGTCGGCCACGAGCTTGGCGGTGATCGGCATCCGCCCCTGCACCTTGCGGTCCTGGCGGCCGTAGCCGTAGTAGGGCAGCACCGCGGTGATGCGCCGGGCCGAGGCGCGCTTGAACGCGTCGATCATCACGAGCAGCTCCATCAGATGATCGTTCACCGGCGGGCACGTGGGCTGGATCACGAAGATGTCCTGGCCCCGGACGTTCTCGTTGATCTGCACGTACACTTCGCCGTCGGAGAAGCGCGAGACGTCCGCGTCGCCCAGCGGGAGGTGGAGCGTCTTGGCGATCTCCTCCGCCAGCGGGCGGTTCGCGTTGCCGGAGAAGAGCTTCAGCTCGTACATGCCGTCTCCTGTAAGCGTGGCTGGGGCGGGAGGAATCGAACCTCCATTGCGGGGGCCAAAGCCCCGAGTCCTACCACTGAACGACGCCCCAATGAGATCGTCGAGACCGTCTTCAGCAGCGGGGGCCCCGAAATGGCCCCCGCACTCCCCCAGTCCGCGGACATCCGGATGGCGCCCGCACTCCCCCAATCGGCGGACATCCCGCCCGGCGCCTGGCTTTTCATCCGATTGCGTGCCGTCATCGGTTCGCGCGGATCGCGGGGCCGGAGTTCGTGCGTACTGCCCAGCAGGCCCAGCCCGCCCGGCTCACCCGGGTCCGGATCTGCCGCGCGTGGTCCAGGGAGCGCGCCATCCCGAACACGGTGGGTCCACTGCCCGACATGATCGCTCCGAGCGCCCCCGCCGCCAAGAGGGCCGCCTTCATGCGGCCGATCACCGGTAGCACCGGCTCGACCACACTCTCCAGATTGTTCGTCAGCGCCGCCGCTATCTTGGTCACGTTCCGCGTCCGCAGCGCCTCGATCACCCGCTCCGTGCCGGTGGGCTCCGCCCGCCAGCCCTCCGGAACTCGACCGTACACCTCCCGCGTCGACAACGGCACGCGAGGATTCACCAGCACCAGAGCATAGCCGCCCCCGCCCGGCAGCACGGTCAGCCGCTCGCCACGCCCCCTCGCCACCGCCCGCCCCGACCCCAGGAAGAACGGTACGTCCATGCCCAGCTCCACCGCCAGCTCCTGCAGCCGCGCCTTGGGCCAGCGGAGCCGCCACAGCCGGTGGAGGCCCCAGAGGGTCGCTGCCGCGTCGCTCGAACCGCCCCCCAGCCCGGCCGCCACCGGGATGCGCTTGATCAGCCGGATCCGGGCTCCGGCCTCGACCCCCGCCGCCTTCTGGAGCAGACGGGCGGCGCGTATCACCAGGTTGCCATCGTCGGTGGGCAAGTCGCGATCGTCCGTGTGCAGCGAAAGGGCGTCGGCCGCCTCCAGCTTCAGGCGATCGAACAGGTCCACCGCCTGCAGCACCGTCGCGATCTCGTGATACCCGTCGCCCCGCTTTCCCAGCACCTCGAGGGCCAGGTTCACTTTGGCGGGGGTGCGGAGCACCACCTCCGTGCTCCCCCGTGACCGCTTCGACAAGGCAGCGTAGGCTACCATGTGCGGCGACGGAGTGTCAACGGAAGTCCTGAATTCTAACGTGTTCTGGGACAGTCAGCTTCAGCAGGGCGGGGTCGAGCCCCGTGTTCATCTTGGGGTCGCGGTAGGTGACCGAGACGCGCAGCGATCCGTCCGGCGTCTCGAGCCTGAGCCCGGCCGGCGGGGCCTCCGGCGGCGTGGGGCTGAACGTCACCCGCGCGGGATTCTTGCCCGTCCACTCGACCTGTCGCGCCTGTCCGCTGTCTGGGTCGAACCAGATGCGCTGCTCGATGTCCCTCCCGGTCAGCCGGACCGACGGGCCGGTCTCGTCGGGCGCCACCAGCTCCACCCGGGTCGGCTCCGGTAGCGCCCGGGCGCGGGCCGCGAGCAGCGCGACGAGATCCTCGCCGCCGAGCGCCAGGCCGAGCCAGCGGAGGTTGGCATCCGGGGAAGCGGGGGCGAGATACGCCCGGTTGTCGAGGACCTCCCACAACGTGAGGTTCTGGGGATCGCCGGCCACGATCAGCACCGGCGTGCCGAAGGGCGAGAGGGCCTCGAAGCGGAGCGAGGCGGGCTCGCCCAGGAGCAGCATGACACCGGAAAGGCGCTGCGCCCGCCCGCTGCGGCGCACGGTGATGTCGGCCAGGGATCGCAGGTCGACCAGGGAGCGGCGATGCTGCTCGATGCGGGCGAGCGCCGCGCGGGCCTCGTCCGCGATGGGCGGCGCGGGCGCCGGGGGCGCGGTGGCGCAGGCGGACAGGCTGGCGGTCAGCAGGACGCCGCCGGCCAGGCGGAGCCGGCTACTTCTGCTCGGCCTTGGGCGGCGCACCCTTGACCCGGAGCTGGTTCTCCCGCACGTCCCGGATCTTGTTCCTCACCTGGGGGGCGGTCGGGGCGTTCGGGTCCACCTGGAGGGACTTCTCCCACGCCTCGACGGCCTCGTTCGCCAGGTTGTTCTTGAGGTAGGCGTCGCCCAGGTGCTCGTAGAGCACGGGGTCTTCCTTGGCCAGGCTCACCGCGCGCTTCAGCTCGCGCAGGGCCTCGGGATAGTGGCCCTGCTGGTAGTAGGCCCAGCCCAGGCTGTCGATGAAGTAGCCGTTCTCGGGCTCGATCGCGAGGGCCTGCTGGATGAGCTGGACGGCCTCGGGGAGGTTCGTGCCCTTCTCGGCGTACATGTAGCCGATGTAGTTGTACGACTCGGCGTGCTTGGGATCGAGGACGAGCACGCGGCGGAACGAGCGGATGGCGTCGTCGAACTGCTGGTGCTTCTCCAGCACCACCCCGAGCTGGAAGTGGAGATCCTTGTTCTTGTCGTCCACCGACAGCCCCTCGCGCAACACGGTCGCCGCGCGATCGTACTGGTTGGCGCGCTGGAGCGCGGTGCCCAGGTAGAGGAAGAGCTCGGGGCGCTTGGGCTCGAGGTTCACCGCCTCCTGCAGCGTGGCCACCGCCTCGTCGTAGCGCTTGGCGCGCCCGTAGAGGAAGCCGAGCTGCACCCGCGCGTCCACCGAGCGGGGATCGGCCTTGAGGATCTTCTCCAGCTCGCTCCGGGCCTCGTCGTCCTTCCCCGCGTCCATCAGCGCGGTGGCCAGATAGTAGCGCGTCCGCATGTTGCCGGGCTCGAGCGCGACGGCCTGGCGGAAGGCGGCGATCGCCTTGTCGTACTGCTTCTGCTCGTAGTGGATGGCGCCCAGCTTCAGCCACACCCGCGGGTCCCGCGGGAGCGAATCGACCAGCGACTCGATCTCGCTCTGGGCCTCGCCGTAGCGCCCCAGCTTCACGAGCAGGTCGCCCAGCCGCTCCACGAAGGCCGCGTTGTCCGGGTTGGCCTTGAGCGCTTCCTTGTAGACGCCCACCGCCTCGTCGAGCTTGTTCTGGGACTCGTAGACGAAGCCGAGCGCGGACCACGCCCCGTCGTGGTCCGGGTCGAGGTCCACCGCGCGCTTGAGATTGGTCAGGGCCTCGTCCCACTGCTCGTTCTCGATGCCGATGCGCCCCAGCAGGTAGTAGCCCTGCGAGAGATTGGGGCGCGCGGTTACCAGCCGGCCCAGCACCGCGCGCGCCTTCTCGTAGCTCTTCTGCTCGAAGTGGAGCTGGGCCAGGGCCAGATAGCCGTCGGGCGTCTGCGGGTCGAGCGCCACCGCCCGCTCCAGCGCGGCTTCCGCTTCCGCCGTCTTGCGCTGGCGCTTGTAGAGGTCGGCCAGCGTCATGTGGGCGCCCGCGTTGTTGGGCTCGAGCGCGATGGCCTTTTGCGCGGCGGTGAAGGCGCCCGCGGTGTCGTTGACCCGGATCAGCCACTGGGAGAGCTGGATCCAGAGGAGCGCGGTGTTGGGATCGAACTTGATGGCCTCGCGGAGCTGGACGATGGCCTGCGGCATCCGGCCGGCGCGGGCCTCCATCTGCGCGATCACATAGTGGTCGTAGGCCTCGCCCTGGGCGCCGACCGCCCGGCGGCCGGGCGGGACGATCGTGATGGTCTTCGGGACGGGCGTGGGCTCGGCCTCGCTCGTCTGCGTGGTGGCGCAACCGGCGATCGCGCCGAGGGCGAGCAGGATGCCCGCGAGGGCCCCGCCCCGGCGCGCGATCAGGCCCTTGGCCACGACGCGGCGAACGGTGGAGGCCAGCGCCTCGTCGCGCACCGGCGCGGCCGCGCCTTCCACGATGGCCAGCTCGTCGGCGTCGAGCCGCAGAGGGGCGGCGGGCGCGGCGCGGCGCGGGGCCCCACGCTCTGGGGCCGGCGCGGGGCCGGCGAGGCTCGGACGTAGCGCGGTGACGGTCGGGCCGAAGCGGGCGCGGACCGCGTCGAGGACTTCCGCGGATCGCATGGAGAGCTCCTGGAGCCAGGGGGAATTGTCGGCCATCACCGTGAGCGTCCCCGCCCGCAGCTCGCCGGGTCGGGTGCGATGGGCCAGCTCGGAACCGACGGCCGTGCGCCAGCCCTGGCGGATGCGCTCGGCCAGCAGTCGCTCTTCGAGGGCGGGCAGGGCGGCGGTCAGCATCGTGCCCACACGGACCGGAAAGGAAGAGCGGGCCGAGCCCATCGTGAGTCCATGATACTTGACCGGGTATGTCCTCGCTAGCTTGAACGGGTGGACGGTTGCTAGCTTGAAGGCGTGGACGGTCGCTAGCTTGAAGGCGTGGACGGTCGCTAGCTTGAAGGCGTGGACGGTCGCTAGCTTGAAGCTTGGCCCGACGGTCCGGGGGCAAATTGACTCAGATCGTACCGACATTTATAGTGTCGCTACCATGGCCCGACCCAAGCGCGGGGAGATTCTGTCCCTGACGATCGACGACCTGGCCTTCGGCGGCGAGGGCGTCGGGCGGGCCGATGGCTACGTGGTGTTCGTCCCGGGCGGCCTGCCCGGCGATCGGCTCCGCGTCCGGCTCGTGCAGGTGCGCTCCCGCTTCGGGCGCGGGGTCATCGACGCCGTCGAGCAGCCTTCGCCGCAGCGCGTGGAGGCGCCCTGCCCATACTTTGGGCGCTGCGGCGGCTGCCGCCTCCAGCACATGGCCTACCCCGCCCAGCTCGCCTTCAAGGCCAAGCAGGTGGTGGACGCGCTGGAGCGGCTCGGCGGGCTCAAGGGCATCGAGGTCCGGCCCATCATCGGCGCCGAGGAGACGTTCGGGTACCGGAACAAGATGGAGTTCACGGTGGCGCGGGGCCCGAAGGAGCCGATGGTGGTGGGGCTGCACGAGGCCGATCGCTACGACTCGGTGCTCGACATCGAGCGCTGCCTGCTGCAGTCCGACCGCATGAACGCGCTTCTCGGCGAGGCGCGCGGCTTCTTCGCCGAGCGCGGGCTCACCGTCTACGAGCAGGACAGCGGCGAAGGGCTCCTGCGCTTCCTCATGCTGCGCGAGGGCACGCACACCGGTGAGCTCATGGCCAACGTGGTGACGTCCGCGCCCGCGGTCTCCGAGCTGGCCCCGCTCGCCCAGCGCCTGCAGGCGCGCGACGCGGGCACGACCAGCGTGGTCATGAACGTGAACCCCAGGAAGGCCAGCGTGGCGGTCGGGGTCGAGGAGCACCTGCTGGGCGGCCGCGACCACATCCGCGAGAGCGTGGGCGGGCTCATCTTCCAGGTCTCGGCCGGCTCGTTCTTCCAGACCAATACCCGGCAGGCCGAGCGCCTCTTCGAGCTCGTCATCGACTCCGCGGGCCTGACCGGGACCGAGACGGTCTACGATCTCTATTCGGGCACCGGCGCCATCAGCCTGCTCCTGGCCCGGCGCGCCCGGTGGGTGTACGGCATCGAGGTGGCCCAGGCCGCGGTGGACGACGCGGGGGTGAACGCGGCGGCCAACGCCATCACCAACTGCACCTTCGTGTGCGGGGAGGTCCGCTTCGTGCTGCCCTCCCTGATCGCGAAGGGGGTGACCGCGGAGGTGGTGGTGGCCGATCCGCCGCGCGCGGGCTTCCATCCCAAGGCGCTGCACGCCCTGATCACGCTCGGCGCGCGCCGCATCGTCTACGTGTCGTGCAACCCGACCACGCTGGCCCGGGACCTGGGCGAGCTGGTGCGCGGCGGCTACCGGCTCGAGTGGGTGCAGCCGGTCGACATGTTCCCGCACACCCCGCACATCGAGGCGGTGGCCCGGTTGGAGCGCGTCGGTTCGTGAAGTCGTACCTGCTGCGGCGGCTCTGGCAGTCGCTGCTGGTCCTCTTCGGCGTCTCGGTGGTGGTGTTCCTGATCCTGCACCTGACCGGCGACCCGGCCGCGCTCCTGCTGCCGCCCGACGCGACCGCCGATGACATCGCGAAGTTCCGCACCGCGATGGGCTTCGACGATCCGGTGGCGGTCCAGTACCTCCGCTTCCTGAAGGGCGCGGTGCGCGGGGACTTCGGCGAGTCCTTGCGCCACGGCGAGCCCGCGATGGCCCTCGTGGTCGAGCGGCTGCCCGCCACCTTCCAGCTCGCGGGCGCGGGGCTGCTCATCGCGCTGTGCCTGGCGATCCCGGCGGGTATCGTGTCCGCGGTCAGGCGGAATACCGCGGTGGACTACGTCGCGACGGTGGTGGCGCTGCTCGGCCAGGCCATGCCGACCTTCTGGCTCGGGATCATGCTGATCCTGGTCTTCTCGGTGCGGCTCAACTGGCTGCCCTCCTCGGGACGCGGCGGGCTCGAGCACCTGATCCTGCCCGCGATCACCCTCGGGCTCTTCACCACCGCGCGCATCACCCGCCTCACGCGCTCCGGGATGCTGGAGGTGCTCGGCCAGGACTACATCCGCACCGCGCGCGCCAAGGGGGTCGGCGAGCCGCCGGTAGTGTGGAAGCACGCGCTCAAGAACGCGTCGATCCCGATCGTCACCATCGTGGGGATCGAGCTCGGCACCCTGCTCGGCGGCTCCGTGATCACCGAGACCATCTTCGCGTGGCCGGGCGTGGGGCGGCTCTCGGTGCAGGCCATCTTCAACCGCGATTATCCCGTCGTCCAGTCGGCGGTGTTCCTGCTCGCCAGCACCTTCGTGATCGTCAACTTCCTGGTCGACATCATCTATACCTACCTCGATCCGCGCATCCGGTACCGCTGATGGCCGCGTTGCCGCCCTCCACGCCCGCCGATGGCGCGCAGCTCCATCCCGCCGCCGCCCCCGCCCCCCCCGAAGTGGTCGGGCCGCGAGTGCGTTCGCGCCCCTGGGCGGAGCGCGAGTGGGTGGCGCTGCTGCGGCGGCTGGTGCGCCGCCGCACCGCGCTGTTCGGCATGCTCGTGGTGCTGGTGGTGATGCTGGCCGCGCTGGCCGCTCCGCTCGTCGCGCCGTTCGATCCGCTGGAGCAGGACATCGGCCAGCGGCTCCGCGAGCCGGGCTGGCAGGACGCGCAGGGCCGCGTGCACCCGCTCGGCACCGACCACCTCGGGCGCGACATCCTCTCGCGCATCATCTTCGGCTCGCGCATCGCGCTGCTGGTCGGGCTGGCCGCGGTGGTGATCTCGGGCGTGCTCGGCATGATCATCGGGCTCGTGGCCGGTTACTTCGGCGGCCGCATGGACGACTTCCTGATGCGCCTGGCCGACATCCAGCTCGCCTTCCCGTTCATCCTGCTCGCGATCGCGGTCATCGGAGTGCTGGGGCCGAGCCTGCGCAACATCATCATCGTCATCGGCGTGTCGTCCTGGGTCGTCTACGCGCGGGTGGTGCGGGGCGAGGTGCTCTCGATCCGTGAGCGCGAGTACGTGCACGCGGCGGTGGCGCTCGGCAGCCGGCACTGGCGGGTGCTGATGACCCACGTGCTGCCGAACACCTTCACGCCCTGGCTGGTGGTGGCCACGCTCGACATGGCGCGCGTGATCGTGATCGAGTCCGCGCTCTCGTTCCTGGGGCTGGGCGTGCAGCCGCCCACGCCCACCTGGGGCGGCATGCTCGCCGACGGCCGCGTCTACCTCTCCACCGCGTGGTGGCTGGCGACGTTCCCGGGCCTCGCGATCCTCATCACCGTGCTCGGCATCAACCTCTTCGGCGACGGGCTCCGCGACACGCTCGACCCGCGGCTCAAGGTCTAGCCGTGTCACGCGTCTTCGGTCATCGGCCCGGCGCGAGGCGGGTGGGTCCTGTCGCCGGGGGGCGCGTCCCGGCGCCACCCACCCGATCACCCTCGAAGCTCATGGCCAGCTCTGAGACAGCCTGATGAGCACCTACTACTCGATCACCCTCGAGGCTTATGAACAGTTCTGAGACTCTTGTGCTGAGTGGGGCGCGGATCATTGATGGGACGGGGGCGGAGCCCGTGCGCGGGCGGTCGGTTGTGGTGGAGAAGGGTGTGATCGCGGCGGTGGTGGAGGATGCGCGGGCGCCGCGGGGGAATGGGGTGGACCTGGCGGGCCACACGCTCTTGCCCGGGCTCATCAACTGCCACGTGCACCTCTGCCTCGGGGCGGAGGCCGATCCGGTGCGGCCACTGCGCGAGGAGCCCCTGGGGCTCACCGCCATCAAGGCGCTGCTGCGGGCGCGTGAGACGGCCCGGGCCGGGGTGACCACGGTGCGGGACCTGGGCGGGCGCGAGTACGTGGAGATCGCGGTGCGCCGCGCCATCCAGGAGGGTCTCATCGACGGGCCGCGCATCCTGGCGGCCGGACGACCGGTGTGCATGACGGGCGGGCACGGGCACTGGCTCGCCCGCGAGGCCGACGGGCCCGACGACGCGCGGAAGGCGGTGCGCGAGCAGCTGAAGGCGGGGGCGGACGTGATCAAGATCATCGCCACCGGTGGCGTGATGACCCCGGGCGTGGAGCCCGGCTCGCCCCAGCTCACGCTCGAGGAGATGCGCGCGGCCATCGAGGAGGCTAGCCGGGCGGGGCGCCGCACCGCGGCCCACGCGATGGCGTCCAGCGGCATCAGCGACGCCATCGCGGCGGGGATCACCTCGATCGAGCACGGGATCTATCTCACCGAGGAGATCGTGGCCCACATGCGGCGCGACGGAACCTTTCTGGTCCCCACCCTCAACGCGCCCGCGGCCATCGCCTCCGGCGGGCTCGCTGCGGGCATCCCCGATTTCATGGTGCGCAAGTCGGAGGTGGTCGTGCCGGCGCACGTGGCGAGCTTCCAGCTCGCGCATCGCGCGGGCGTGCGGATCGCGGCGGGCGCCGACTCGGGCACCCCGCTCAACTTCCACGGCTCGTTGCTGCCCGAGCTCACGCTGATGGTGAAGTACGGCATGACACCCCTCGAGGCGATCCGGGCCGCCACCGTCACCGCGGCCGACTGCCTGGGTCTGGGCGAGGTGACCGGCCGGGTGGCCCCCGGCTACGCAGCGGATCTGATCGCGGTGGCGGGCGACCCGGCCGAGCGCATCGAGGCGCTCGCCGATCTGAAGCTCGTGCTGGTGAGCGGCCGCGTCTTGATAGGGGCGTAGCTCCGCGGGGCGGGGCGTAGCTCAGCGGCCGGGGGTGGCGAGTAGCCCGAGCCGGGCCGCCGCCGCGAGGAGCGCCAGGACCGCGAAGCCCGTGCCCCCCGCCGCCACCACGACCTCGCGCCAGAGCGGGGGCCGCAGCACTTCCGGCAGCAGCGCGCGATTCAGGCGCAGCGTGTGGAAGGACAGCACCGCGAAGTTCACCGCCGCGATGTCGGCGCCGATCACGATCAGGGTGAGCGGGTCGGCCACCGTCATGGCGAGGCCGCCCGCCAGCACGAAGAGCACGAGCACCGGGTAGTAGACCCAGCCCGCGCCCGCGGTGGCTGGTCGCACGCCCGCCGTCCAGAGCATCTCGGTCACGTTGCGCGCGAAGCCCTCGATGATGCCGACCTGGGTCGAGAAGAAGATCCAGAGCGTGGTCAGGAGCGCGGGCAGCCAGAGCAGGGCCCAGTAGCGTCGCGTCAGCTCGCGCGCGAAGACCGCGCCCGCCCCGAAGCCGCCCATGTCCGTGCCCGGCGGCACCGCGTCGAGGGCGAGCAGCACCGGCAGCCCCATGCCGATCAGGCAGCCGGCCGTCCAGAGATAGGAGAGGTCCGCCCGGAGGTAGCGCCACCACTCGCGCCACTTGGCGAGGTTCGCGTCACTGGGTGGGAAGATGGCCCCGTCGCGCGGCAGCAGGATGGTCTGATCGCCCACCGGCGTCGGCTGCGCCCCCACGGTGCCCGCCATCCCGAAGCCCTTGTCGCGCAGCCAGTAGGTGAGCATGGCGTTGATCGTGCCGCCCGCGCCGGAATAGGCCGCGAAGGCCGCGACGAGCGCCCAGTCGATCGCGCGGGCGGGGAGCGGCGACGGGACCCAGCCCGGCTCCCACAGCGGGCGGCCCGCGAAATTCCACGCGAGCGCGGCCCAGGCCGGCCCAGGCACGAAATACAGGGCCAGCGCGACGAGGAACAGCAGCATCCACGCCATCATGATCCACTCGGTGATCTCGAGCGCGCGCTGGGCGCGCCGGCCGAGGAGCACGAGCCCGACCGCGCCCAGGAAAAGCAGGTAGCCGAGGCCGACCACCGTCGCGCGGTCGTCCGCGCGCGGCACGCGGCCGAGCAGCAGCGCGGCCAGGGCGGAGCCGCCCGCGAGCGCCCAGCCGGGCCAGCCCACCTGAGCGAGGTGGAGGAGCGAGTAGCCGGCGGCCCAGAAGCGCGCGCCCGGCCGCTGGCGCATGAAGCCCGTGAAGATGGGCTCGCCGGTGGCCAAGGTGTAGCGTGCCATCTCCGCGTTGAGCACTCCCTGGAAGAGGATCGACAGGGTGCAGATCCAGAGCAGGGTCGGGCCGTAGGCGGCGGCGACGGCCGGGCCGAGCAGCCAGTCGCCCGCGCCCAGCGAGAGCCCGAGCAGGATCGCCCCCGGCCCGATGACCCGGACCAGGTTGATGGGATTGTAGGCGGGCGCGTGCGGCAGGTCGCCCTGCCGCCACGCGGGCAGATCGCTCACGCGCGGGTGCGCCTCCGTCGCCAGACCCAAAGGGTGAGCCACGCCGCGGGGACGCTCAGCCAGAGCCAGCCCGACGGCGCGGCGGCGGCCAGATCGATCGCGAGCAGCACGGTGCCGCCGGCCGCGGCGGCCCAGAGCAGGATCCACGCGAGCCCGTCGGCGGCGCGTCGCGCCCCGAGCGTGGCCGCCAGGAGGGCAGCGGCCGCCGCGCTGCCGTCGAGCAGCACGTCGGCGACGCGCCCTTCACGGGTGGGCGTGATGGCCTGGTGCACCTCGTCGAGCCCGGCGGTGAGCACGGCGAGCGCGAGCGGCCATCGCCAGGGCGCGGGCGCGTCCGGGCCGGCCAGGGCGCGGCGCCAGAGCAGGGCGAGCACCGCGTACTCGACGACGTGGCCGGTCTTCCGCAGGAGCCAGTGCGCTCCCGCGATCTGCTCGGGGGCGGCCCAGGGCAGGAGCGCGCGGAGCCAGGGCTCGAAGAGCGGCGTCGTGGCGCCGCCGTGCCAGCCCGCGCCCGAGAACCACGCGATCAGCACCGACCACGCGATCGGCGGCAGGAACCGGAGGGCCGTCGTCACAGCGTCCTAGCGTGGCACAGGGGCCGCGGAGTTGACAACGTGGCGGCCGCTCAGAGGAGCGCCCGCTCGAGGAACAGGGCCGCGCCGACGAGCAGGGTGGCCAGCGAGGCGATCCGGACCACGCGCGGCTCCCAGCGGGTTCTCCGCAGCAGCGCCAGCGCGGGCAGGGCCACCGCCACCACCAGGGCCTGCCCGAGCTCGACCCCGACGTTGAAGCCGAGGAGCGACAGGACGAGCCCCTGCGTGGGGAGCCCGACCTCGCGGAGCACGGAGGAGAAGCCGAAGCCGTGGACCAGCCCGAAGCCGAAGCTGACGAGCCACCGTCGAGCCACCAGCGACCGGAACAGGAGGTTCTCGCCCGCGACCAGCGCGATCGACAGGGCGATGACCGACTCCACGAGGCGATCGGGCAGCGTCACCACGTCGAGCGCCGCCAGCGCGAGGGTCGCGCTGTGCGCGAGCGTGAACGCGGTGACGATCCGGAGAAGCGAGAGCCAGCCGCCCCCGCGCAGGAGCAGCACGAGGAGGAACAGCAGGTGATCCCAGCCGGTCAGGATGTGCTCGATACCGAGCAGCACGAAGCTCGCAGCGCCGCGGCGCCGCCCGTCGAGGCTCACCCGGGCCTCGCGCGCCTCGGTACCGAACGCGAACTGGCTCGTCGCGCCGGCCGCGTCGATCCGGGCCAGCGTGTGGTAGTCGGCGCCCAGCACGTCCGGGAGGTCGTCTCGGATCTGGAGGTCGCGGACCTCGATGCCACACGCGTAGTCCACCACCAAGATGATGCTCTCGGCGCGCGACGCCGGCTCGGGCACCGACCCGGGGCCCGCGTCGCATCGCCGTCCCTGCGCGACGAGGGCCACCTTGTCGCGGATGAAGCCCAGGAGCTCGGTGCGCTCCGGGCCGGGCCCGGCGTGCGCGAGTCGAAACGTCTCGGCCATCGCCGGCGGCACGCTCGCGGGCCACAGGGTCAGCGAGTAGCGCACGCCCGCGCCGTCGACCGCGATCGCGGCATAGCCGTTGCGACCGCCGGTGTGGGCCGAGACGCTCGCCGCGGCCGTCGCCAGGAGCGCGAGGCCGGCCAGGGCGGCGCACGCGGCCCTCATCGGCGTGCCGCCCCGGTCGCCCCCGGCGGCTGGGGCGGCCCGCCCATCGTCCGGACCAAGTCCCGCAGGTTGTCGATCTGATACGCGGGAATCGTCACCACCACCGGGTGCCCCACCACCGCCACGTACCGGCTGACCGTATCCGGAGCCACGTGGCCGACCGCGTACTGCACGAGCGGCTGCGACTGGCCCGGCCGGTACACGAGGATCACGAGCTCCGGCGACGCGACCCCGTAGGTCGCGCCGTCGCGGCCCAGCGGGAAATCCCGCTCGGCGCGCGCCCGGCCGAGCGCGGCGAAGGCCTGCGCGATGCGCTCCGCGCGCGCCGGATCGGGATCGTGGGAGTGGGCGCCCGCGGCGACGCCGTGGGCGCCGTGATAGAACCAGGCGCCCGTCGCGTCCCGCTCGAACCGGTGGACCATTCCCGCGTCGGCGATCTCGATCGCCCCGATCTCGGCGAGCGGGACCGGCAGCAGGAGGCGGGGGTCCGCGGGGTCGGCTCCTCCCGATTTCGCGCGGAGATGGTCGGTCCACTCCAGCGCCCCGATCCCCACCGCCAGCACCCCGAGCAGCAGCCAGACGACGGTGAGCCCGTGGCGCCTCAATGCTGCTTCCACCACACCGCGGTCCCGACCACCGCGAGCAGGGCGGGCACGAGGAGGACCGACAGGAAGAAGGTGGCCTTCATCTGCCGGTTGGTGAGGTCGATGCGCGGGAGATCGGCGCTGCGGGGCTGCAGGCCGATCAGGTTCTCCTGCGAGCCCAGATAGTTGACCGCGTTCAGGAAGAGCGCCCCGTTGCCCATGATGTGGAAGAAGGAGTTGGTGGCAAAATCCGAATCGCCCACCACCGCGATCCGCGAGCGCGGGCCCCCGGGAGCGGGCCCGTCGCCGGTCGCGACCGGCCGTCGCAGCGCGACCACCATCAGGGTGTTCGGGCCCGGCACGTCGCGGCCCTTCACGAACCCCACGCGGTCCGGGCTCCTCTGCCCCCAGCTGTTCTTCGAGGAGCTCAGCAGCGGGACCACCGAGGTGCCGGGGACGCGCTGCGGGGTGGGGGAGAGGGAGCGCGCGCCCGGGAAGAAGGTGAGCGGCAGATCGCGCGTGATCTGGTGCCGGTTGTAGTCGCTGACCGCCGGGGAGGAGACGTCGGCCCAGAAGTGGCTCGCCTCGTCGATCACGATGTCGTCGTCCACCACGATGCCGTAGTCGCGGATGACCGGCTCGAGACCGGTGGCGACGAACGGGTCGAGCAGGAAGAGCGCGTTGCCGCCCGCGACGAGGTAAGCCCGGATCGCCTCCACCTCCGTCGGGAGCAGCGGCACCTTGGGCCCGGCCACCACCAGCACCCCGCACCCGGCCAGCCCGTTCGCCTGCTGCAGCAGCGAGATCTTCTCCGCCTTGTAGTTCAGGGTCTCGAGCGCGCTGCGCGCCTTGGCGAGGCCGTGACGCTCGTGCAGCACGTACTTCGCGCCCAGTCCGTGCGAGTGGCCGGGGGCGCCCTCGAGATGGTCGTGGGCCTCGAGACTGAAGGGATCCGCCTCGCGGTGACCGTCGAGGAAGCACACGCGCTGGGTCGCGGTCTGGGACACGCGCAGGATCCCGTTGGCGATGTCGGTCTCACTGCCGCCGTTGATCTGGAGCGTGCGCCCCTCGCTCTCCATGACCGCGGTGCCCGCGAAGTTGACACCGAGCATGCGCGCCTGCGCCGGGTTGATCATCGGATCGTGGAACTCCACCGAGATCCGCGGGCTCTGCGCGGCGATGAGCTGATAGAGCTCGACCGTCTCGCGCATCATCGGATCGTGGAAGAACACGATGCGCACCGGCCGATCGAGCCGCTTGAGCATGGTGACGGTGGGCTCGGCCAGCGAATACGTGCCGGCGCTGGAGAGATCGAAGCGGAACGGGTAGCGCAGCGAGAGGTACGCGACCGCGACCAGGATCCCGACGATTCCCAGCGCGAACAGCGCGATCTCGGCCCGACGACGGTGCGCGAGGGCGGCGAGCCGGTGGCGGAGCCCGAGCGCGCCGATCGCCGCGAGCAGGGCGCCCGCGCCCGCGAGGACCCACGTGGCGGTGACGGTCTCGAGGAGGATCGCGTGCACCACGAGGGCGGCCGCGAGCAGCGCGATCCCCGTGAGGAGGATGAGCCCCGAGCGGATCGAGCGGTCCCGCCTCAGCGTCGCCACTGCAGATACGCCACGCTCAGGGTCAGCGCGATCCCGGAGACGACGAGGTAGAAGACCACGCTCTCGGTGCGCACGAGGCCCTGGATGAAGTCGGTGAAGTGCCGGGAGAACGACAGGTAGGCGACGAACGCGCGCACGCCCGGCGAGGCCTGGAACGACTGGAGGTGCCCCACCCACCAGAAGGCGAGGAGCACTGCGGCCGAGAGCAGGGCGGCCACGATCTGGTTGTGGGTCAGCGTCGAGAAGAGCTGGCCGACGGCCAGGGACGCCAGCCCGAGCAGCACGAAGCCGAGGTAGCCGGAGAGGATCGTGGTGGTCTCGGGCGTGCCGAAGAGGTAGAGCGGGATCAGGTCGACCATGCTGCCCGCGGTGATCAGCAGCAGGATGGTGACTGCACCCAGGAACTTGCCGACGACGATCTGCCAGGGCGTGAGCGGCAACGTGAGGAGCAGCTCCGCGGTGCCCGCGTTGTACTCGGCGGCGAGCAGCCGCATCGAGATCACCGGGGCCAGCGTCATCAGAAGGACGCCCATGTTCTGGAACGTCCCCGCCATCGCGGTCTCGCCGCTCAGGAAGATGTTGTAGAGAAAGAAGTACCCGCTGCCGAGCAGGAACACCGCGACCACGTAGTAGGCGATCGGCGAGCGGAAGTAGGTCGCCATCTCCTTCTGGTAGACCGCCAGGGTTCCGCTCACGCCGCTTCTCCGCTCGCGGGCGATTCCTGAACGTACCGCAGGAAGACGTTCTCCAGCGTGGGCTGGCTCCGCTCCAGCCGATGCAGATCGAAGCGGCCGGCCACCGCGCGGGCGATGGCCGCCTCCACGCCGTCGCGGGCGTCGACCTGGCAGTTGACGGTGAGCACGCCGGGCTCGGCCGCGTCCGCGCGCACGTCGACCGCCCGGACCCCGTCCACCGCCAGCAGGGTGTCGCGCAGGGCCGGCGCCGCGCCGGTGACCCGTAGCGCGACCCGGTTGGTCTCCTCCATCGCGCGCTGGAGGCCGGCGGGTGAGTCGATCGCGAGCAGCCGGCCGTGGTTGATGATCGCCACGCGTTGGCAGATGAGCGTGGCCTCCGCGAGGATGTGCGTGCTCAGCAGCACCGCGTGGTCGGCCCCGAAGGCCCGGATCACCTCGCGCGTCTCCTGGATCTGGCCGGGGTCGAGACCGGCGGTGGGCTCGTCGAGCAGCAGCACCTCGGGCGACCCCAGCAGGGCCTGGGCGAGACCGAGGCGCTGCCGGTAGCCCTTCGAGAGCTTGAAGATCTCGTCATCCAGCACCGCCTCCAGGCGGCAGGCCGCCGCGACCCGCTCGATCTCCCCGTGGATCGCGGCCCGGCGTACCCCCTTCACGCGGGCCACGAAGCGCAGATAGGCGGAGACGTCGAGCACGTCGTAGAGCGGCGGGCGCTCGGGCAGGTAGCCGACGAGGCGGGCCGCGCTGACGTTGTCGGTGGCCATGTCGTGCCCGGCCACCGTGATTCGGCCGGAGGTGGCGGCGGTGAAACCGGCGATCATCCGCATCGTCGTGGTCTTGCCCGCGCCGTTCGGACCGAGGAATCCCACGATCTCCCCCCGGCCGACCGTGAAGGAGAGGTCGTGGATGATGGTCCGCGAGCCGTACCGCTTGGAGACGGAATCGAGACGGATGGTGGGGGATGCGCTCATGGCGAGAACACGAAGGCCCCCCGCGTGAGCGGGGGGCCTTCTCACACCGTGGTGAGCGTGGGGCTACTTATACCACTGGTTACCCTTGGCCTTGAACTGATCCTGGTCGTGGGCGAAGAAGATCTCGCCGTTCTCGAGGTCGCGGATCATCTTCAGCCGGTTCACCGAGTTGTTGTAGTCCTTCACGCTGTAGTTGAGGCCCGCCGGATAGCCGTCCAGGTTCTCCTGCATCCAGATGGCGTCCTGCGACATGATGATCGTCTTCCCGCTGGCGAGCTTCACCTTCACCGACTGGTGGCCGAGGGTGTGGCCCGGGGTGCTGAGGATCATGACCGACCCGTCGCCGAAGAGGTCGTAGTCCCCGTCGAGCTCCAGGTAGTTGAAGTCGCGCGCGGGCCCGTCGAAGTCACCCATCACGAACACGCCGCCGCCCCGCTGGAACTTCTCCGGCCACCACGCCTGATACAGCTCCTTCTTCTGGATGACGTGGACCGCCTTCGGGAACATCTTGATGTTCCCGATGTGGTCGAGGTGGGAGTGCGAGGTGATGACCGCCTTCACCTTGTCGGTCGAGTAGCCGAGCTTCTGGAGCTGGCGATCGATGACGTCGTCGCGCTTCTGGCTCGGCCGGAGCCCATCGCAGTTGCCCGGAACCCAGTAGTTCTTGCAGCCCCCGTCGGAGATCGCCGCGTTGTTCCCGGTGTCGAACACCACCAGACCCTTGGGATGGTCGATCACCCACATGCTCACCGGGATCGTGATGTCGCGCGCCTTTTCCTTCGGCACGCTCGGGATCAGGTCGGTGATCGGGAACGGGCCGAACATGCCGCTGGTCGTCCAGTAGAGGCCTTTGACCTGAGCCGCCGCCGGAGAATGGAGGGAGAACAACAGTGCCGCTAGCGCCGCGACGAACCCGAGCTTCTTCATGGACCGATCTCCTTTGATCCCCTGCGAGGCCAGACTACCGATCCGGATCGCGACTTCGACTCGGCGGGACGATAGCGCAAGAGTTTCGCACCTGTCAAGGCGGGCCGCGGCAGCCGTGCCGGCCCCGGAGCGCCCGCAAAGTTGACAACTTGTCCTCACTAAACATAGGATGAGCCTCATGCAAATCCGGGAGCTCCTCGATGAGCTCTTGACGTCGCTCGAGACGGGCCACCTCATCACCGCGGTCCGGCACTTCGACGCCAAACCCGCCGTCTTCGCGCCCTTTCCGTCCTCGCTGGACCCCCGCATCGTGGAGGCGCTCAAGGCGCGCGGCGTTCAGCAGCTCTACTCGCACCAGGCCAAGGCCTTCGACACGGTGGCCAAGGGCGAGCACCTCGTGGTGGTCACGCCCACCGCCTCCGGCAAGACCCTCTGCTACAACCTGCCCGTGCTCCAGGCGCTGGTGCAGCAGCCGGACGCGCGGGTGCTCTACCTCTTCCCGACCAAGGCGCTCGCGCAGGACCAGCTCGCCGAGCTGATGGAGCTGTCGAAGTCGCTGCCCGACATGCGGATGTTCACCTACGACGGCGACACCCCGCAGGACGCGCGCCGCTCGGTGCGCGCGCGGGCCAACCTGGTCCTGACCAATCCCGACATGCTGCACTCGGGGATCCTGCCGCACCACACCAAGTGGGTGAATCTCTTCCAGAACCTCAAGTACGTGGTGATCGACGAGCTGCACGCCTATCGCGGCGTCTTCGGCAGCCATCTCGCCAACGTGCTGCGCCGGCTCAAGCGCATCTGCCGGCACTACGGGGCCACCCCGCAGTTCATCATGGCCTCGGCCACCATCGCCAACCCGGGTGACCTGGCCCAGCGGCTCACCGGGGAGACGGTGGTCGAGCTGAACGAGAGCGGGGCGCCCACCGGCGAGAAGACCTTCATGGTCTACAACCCGCCGGTGGTGAATCCGGAGCTCGGCATCCGCGCGCCCTATCTCGGCGAGGCGTCCAAGCTCGCCACGCGCTTCCTGAAGCAGAAGGTCGCCACCATCGTGTTCTGCCAGAGCCGCCTCTCCACCGAGGTGGTGCTGGCCTCGATCAAGAAGGGGGTCGAGGACAAGACGGGCGACTCCGGCATCGTGCGCGGCTACCGCGGCGGCTACCTGCCGCTGCGGCGTCGCGAGGTGGAGCAGGGGCTGCGCTCGGGCGAGGTGCTGGGCGTGGTGTCCACGAGCGCGCTCGAGCTGGGCATCGACATCGGGCACCTCGACGTCGCGGTGCTCGCGGGCTATCCCGGCACCATCGCCTCCATGTGGCAGCAGGCGGGGCGGGCCGGCCGGCGCAGCGGGGAGTCGGGCGCGGTGATGGTGGCCACCAGCTCCCCGATGGATCAGTACCTGGCCTCGCACCCCGACTACCTCTTCGGGGCGTCGCCGGAGCACGCGCGGATCAATCCGGAGAATCCCTTCATCCTGATCAACCACGTCAAGTGCGCGGCCTTCGAGCTGCCGATCGCGGCCGACGAGGCCTTCGGCGGCGACGTGTCGGCGCACCTGGGGGCGCTCGAGGACGAGGGCGTCCTCCACCGGGCGGGCGCGCACTTCCACTGGAGCTCGGAGACCTACCCGGCCGACCACATCTCGCTGCGCACCGTCACCTCCGACAACTTCCTGGTCATCGACACCACCGCGCGCGACGCGGCCCAGGTCAAGCGGAGGCAGATCATCGCGGAGGTGGACTGGAAGAGCGCCTTCGCCATGGTCTATCCGAAGGCGATCTACATGCTGGAGGGCGAGCCCTTCGAGGTGCAGGAGCTCCACTACCGCGAGGACGAGGAGAAGGTGGCCTACGTCAAGCGGGTGGCGGTGGACTACTTCACGGACGCGATCAGCGCCAAGGGGGTGTGGATCCTCCAGCGCTTCGGCCGGCAGGAGACGCCGGGGCTCCTCGCCGAGCAGGGCGAGGTGCTGGTGGCCGAGAAGGTTGTCGGCTTCAAGAAGATCAAGATGGGCACGCTGGAGAACGTGGGCTCGGGCGAGGTGGAGCTGCCGCAGCAGGAGATGCAGACCACCAGCGCGTGGCTCACGCTCCATCCCGGGCTGCTCGCCGAGCTCTCTCCGCGGCGCGACGACCTGGTGGACGGCCTCCGCGCCCTCAGCCACCTCATCCACAGCCTGGCCCCGATCTTCCTGCTGTGCGACATCCGCGACGTGGGGGCGTGGCTCGGCGACGGCTCACCGTCCCAGGCCGGGCAGGTGGTGACGCGGGAGACCATGCGGGCCCAGCTCCTCCAGGGGGAGACCTTCACGCCGACGATCTACCTCTACGACAACCAGCCGGGCGGCATCGGCCTCGCCGAGCGGATCTTCGAGGTGCTGCCGGAGCTGCTGGCGCGCGGGCTCGAGACGCTCGAGGCCTGCGGCTGCCGGAGCGGCTGCCCCTCGTGCGTGGGGCCCGTGAACGAGGTGGGGCGTCAGGCCAAGCCGGTCGCGCTCGGGATTCTCAAGCGCCTCGTGTCCCGGCGCTGACCCCTCCGCCCCCGTGGCGCGCGATCTCACCGAGCTGACCCGGATCATCCGCCGCATCGAGGCGAAGACTCGTGTGCGCCCAACCGCGGCCGCATCGCTGGAGGCCCTGCTCGACGGCACCGTCGAGGAGACCGAGCGCGGGCGGCTCCTGGTGGTGCGCCGCCGGTACCCGGTCGGGCACCGGCACGGCGCGCAGCCGCTCCTGGCCGCGCGCGAGGCCACGCCGGCCGCGCTCGCCCTGCTCAGTCGCAGCGGCGGGCCGGTGAGCGAGGGGCGCCGCCTGCTCTACCTCGACACCGAGACCACCGGGCTGGCGGGTGGTACCGGCACCTACGCGTTCCTGGTCGGCGTCGGCTTCTTCGACGGCGACGAGTTCGAGGTGCGCCAGTTCTTCATGCGAGACCTCGACGAGGAGCCGGCGCTGCTGACCGCCCTCGAGGAGACCTTCCGGAAGTTCGACGGCTTCGTCACCTATAACGGGGCCGGCTTCGACCTGCCGCTGCTCGAGACGCGCTTCGTGCTGGGCCGGCGCCGCTTTCCCGGGGAGGTCTTCCACGTGGATCTGCTCGGCCCGGCGCGGCGGCTCTGGAGCGGGCGCCTGGCCGACTGCCGGCTCGGGACGGTCGAGCAGGACGTGCTCGGCTTCACGAGAGACGACGACCTGCCGGGCGCGCTGATCCCCACCGTGTACTTCGAGTACCTGCGGCGCAAGCGGCCGGACGAGCTGCCGCGGGTGTTCGAGCATAACCGGCACGACATCCTCTCGCTGGCCGCGCTCACCGGCTGGGTCGCGGACGCGGTGGAGCGCGCGCCGCACCCCGAGCTCGATCCGGAAGCGCTGGCCGGCCTCGGCCGGATGCTCGAGGGCGCGGCGCCGGAGCGAAGCCTGGCCTGCTACCGCCTGGCGCTCGACACCGGCCTGCCGACGCCCTCGCGCGAGCGCCTGCTGCTCCGACTCGCCCTCCGCGAGAAGCGCCTGGCACGCTGGGACGAGGCGCGCGCGCTCTGGGAGGCGGCGGCCCGCTCGCCTCGCGAGTTCGACCCGCGGCCGTGGGAGGAGATCGCCAAGGTCCACGAGCATCGCCGGCGTGATCTCGCGGCGGCGCTGAGCCTCCGCCCGCGTGCAGGCCTCCTTCGAGCATCGCCTGGAGCGGCTGGGCCGCCGGCTCGCCGCCGTGTCCGGCTGACCCCCGCCGACTGCATGCAGGTGCGCGAGTAGCTTCAGTTCGAGCGCCGGCTTTGCCGGCGCAATCCGTTCTGGGGGAGGCTCGGAGGGGGCCGTCGAGGCCCCCTCCGACTTACCGACGCTCGGCAGCCAGCCTGACCCCGAGCGCGACCAGCACCGCCCCGCTCGCGCCTTCGAGCCGGGCCCGCCAGAGCCGGCTCTCCACCAGCGGTCGGATCCGCACGAGCGAGACCGACAGCAGCGAGAGCCAGGCGACGCCCAGATAGAAGAGTGCCACCTTCGGGTTCAGCGCGTTGGTGAGCAGTCCCTCCATGAAGGACCTCAGCCGCCGCGCTCCCGTCCGGCCCGCGGGCGCCGCCACGGGGGCCGGCGTCACGGCGTCGGCCCGCCACCAGCCCCGGATCGACTGGGTGCCCAGGAGGATGAGATAGGCCGCGCCGCCCCACTTGAGCGCGTGGAAGGCCTCCGCCGAGCGCACCAGGATGAGCGAGACGCCGACCGCGGAGAGCGTGGCGTGGACGAAGCAGCCGGCGGCGATGCCGGCGATGGTCGCGAGCCCGGCCGTGCGGCCCCGCCCGAGGACGTTGCGCGCCACGAGCAGGGTGTCCGCGCCCGGGGTCACCGCGAGCAGGGTGGCCACCACCAAGAAGGCCCAGAGCTGCGGGTCCATGGCGGATATTCTAACCGCACCTGGATAGCCTGCTCTGTCTTCTTGTTTTAGGTTTGACACACTTGGAGGATTAGGGTAGCCTCACTTTCCGTTTCACCCACCACGGGCACGGCGAGGGAGGATTAGCATGGCGACAGGGCAGACGAGACGAGGCGGGGCCCGGATCCTGGCGGCGGCGCTCGGCCTGGCCGCCGGGAGCCTGGCCGCGACGGGCGAGAGCGCGGAAGTGATGGTGTACTCCGCGCGCGCGCACTACGGGCAGGAGCCGGCGATGGAGGCCTTCACCAAGAAGACCGGCATCGTGGTGAAGAGCTTCGGCGGCGAGTCCGGCCCGCTCTTCGAGCGCCTGAAGGCCGAGGGCGACAAGACGCCGGCCGACGTGCTGATCAGCGTGGACGCGGGCAATCTCTGGAACGCGGCGCGCGCGGGGCTGCTCGGGAAGGTGGACTCGCCCGAGATCCTGGCCAATATCCCCGCCCATCTGCGCGATCCCGAGAATCGGTGGGTCGGGCTCACGGTGCGCGCCCGCACCATCATGTACAACACCAAGAAGGTGAAGCCGGAGGAGCTCTCCACCTACGAGGCGCTCGGTGATCCCAGGTGGAAGGGCCGGCTCTGCCTGCGGAGCTCGACCCACATCTACAACCAGTCCCTGCTGGCCACCATGATCAAGCGGTACGGGGAGGCCAAGGCCGAGAGCATCGTGAAGGGCTGGGTGGCCAACAACCCCAGCCTCATCCAGGGCGACACCAAGGTCCTGGAGGCGGTCGCGGCCGGGCAGTGCGACGTGGCCCTGACCAACACCTACTACCTCGGGCGCATCCTCGCCAAGGACGCGACCTTCCCGGTGGCCGCCTTCTGGGCCAACCAGCAGACGACCGGGACGCACGTGAACATCTCGGGCGCGGGGGTGACCACCCACGCCAAGAACCGCGCCGAGGCGATCAAGCTGATCGAGTTCCTCACGAGCCCCGAGGCCCAGCAGATGTTCGCCGACGCCAACTTCGAGTACCCGGCGAACCCGCAGGCGGGCGTGAATCCGCTCATCGCCAAGTGGGGCAAGTTCAAGCAGGACGACACCAACATCGCGGCGGCCGGCGAGTTCCAGGCGGCTGCGACGAAGCTGGCGGATCGGGCGGGCTACAAGTAGGCCTGCCGTGGCGGTAGGGCCCGCCGGCCGCGTGCTCGCGCGGTGGCCGGCGGCGCCGTCCCTCTGGACCTGGCTCGCGGTGGGCATCGCGACGGTGCTCGCGGTGCCCATCGCGGCGGTGGTCTCCTCTCTCGCGATTCCCGCGGGCGACGTGTGGCTCCATCTCTGGCGCACCCAGCTCCTCGAGCTGGTGGGCCAGACCCTGCTGCTGCTGGCCGGAGTCGGCACCGGCACCCTGGTGGTGGGGGGCGGACTCGCCTGGCTCGTCGTGCACCACCGCTTCCCCGGGCGCGGCGTGCTCGAATGGGCGCTGATCCTGCCGCTGGCCGTGCCGGCCTACGTGATCGGCTTCGCGTTCATCGGCCTCTTCGAATACGCGGGGCCGCTGCAGGGTGCGCTGCGCCGCTGGCTCGGCCCCGGCGCGAGGCTGCCCGAGATCCGCTCCTACGCGGGGGTCGTGGTCATGATGACGCTGGTCTTCTATCCCTATGTGTACCTGCTGGCGCGCGTGGCTTTTCGCGAGCAGGGCGCCGCCTCCGTGGAAACTGCCCGGATGTTGGGGCGCTCGCGCGCCGGCGCGTTCCTCCGCATCACGGTGCCCATGGCGCGCCCGGCTCTGGTGGCAGGGGTGGCCCTCGCGATGATGGAGGCCCTCGCCGACTTCGGCACCGTCACGAGCTTCGGCTACCGCACCCTCACCGAGGCGATCTATCGGGTCTGGTACGGGATGTTCGACCGCCTCGCGGCCACCCAGCTCGCCAGCGTGCTGCTCCTCTTCGCCGCGGGCCTGCTCCTGCTCGAGCGGCACTCGCGCGGCCGCGCCCGCTTCACCCAGAGCGGGCGGCGCGGGCCGGGGGTGGAGCCGGTGCGCCTCGCCGGGTGGCGGGCCACCGGCGCGACGGGCGCCTGCGTGGGCGTGCTCGCGCTCGCGTTCCTGCTCCCGGTGGGCCAGCTCGCGTGGTGGGCGATCACCGCGATCCGCGCGGGGCAGGTCGCGCCGGATTTCACCGCGCTTCTCTGGCACACCTGCGCCCTCGCGGGCGCCACCGCCGCGGTGGCTTCCCTGCTCGCGGTGCTGCTGGCCTACGCGGGCCGTCTGCACGGCACCGCCACCGTGCGGGTGGCGGCCCAGCTGGCCTCGATGGGCTACGCGCTGCCGGGCGCGGTGATCGCGGTGGGCGTGCTGCTCCCGCTCGCCTGGGCCGACCACGCCCTGGTGCCCTCGCTCGAGCGCGCGCTCGGCCGGCCCCTCGGGCTGCTGCTCACCGGCTCCGCGGCTGGCCTCATCCTCGCCTACGTGGTGCGCTTCCTCGCGGTCGGCCTGCAGACGGTGGACGCGAGCCTCGGCAAGATCCCGCCGAGCCTCGACGACGCGGCGCGGGTCCTCGGCGCTCGGGCGGGATCGGCGCTCCGCCGCGTGCACCTGCCGCTCATCCGGGGCGGGCTGCTCACCGCGGTCGTGCTCGTCTTCGTCGAGACGATGAAGGAGATGCCGGCCACCCTGCTGCTCCGTCCCGTCGGGCTCAATACCCTGGCGGTGGAGATCTGGGAGCGCACCACGGAGTCGATGTGGCAGGAGGCGGCGGTGCCCGCGCTGACGCTGGTGGCGGTGGGGCTGCTGCCGGTGATCCTGCTGATCCGGCTGACGTCGTCGCGCCGGTAGCCTACGACCACCCCTCACCCTGCCCTCTCCCCTCAGGGGAGAGGGACATAAGGGGGACTGCTCCTCTAACTTGGGAAGGCCACCAGGTGGAGGACGTGGGCTTCGACGCGGACCCGCATGCCGGTCGGGAGCACCGAGGCCGAGGGTTGGGAGGAGTGCACCCGGTCGCCCGAGGGCAGGCGGATGCAGTACACCGTCTCCGAGCCGCGGAAGTAGCGGCGGGTGATGGTGCCCGTGCCGTCGGACTGCGGCACGAAGGTGATGTCGTCGGGGCGGATCATCACGTCGACCCGGCCACCGGCTGGGAGCTGGTCCACGTTGGCGAACGTCCCCACCTCGGTCACGATGCCCTGGGCGGTCACCACGCCGGGGAGGAAGTCGGCGGCGCCCACGAAGGCGGCCACGAAACGCGTGGCGGGCCGATGATAGAGCTCCTGCGGGGGCGCGAGCTGCTCGATGCGCCCGGCCTGGAGCACGCCCACGCGATCGGCCAGCGTGAAGGCCTCCTCCTGATCGTGCGTGACGAACACCGCGGTGGTGCCGCTCGTCCGGAGAATGCGTTCCACCTCGTCGCGCATCTGGGTGCGGAGATCGGCGTCCAGGTTGGAGAAGGGCTCGTCCAGGAGCATCAGGGCCGGGGCGGGGGCCAGTGCGCGCGCGAGGGCCACGCGCTGCTGCTGGCCGCCCGAGAGCTCGTGCGGGTAGCGGGGGCCGAAGCCGCCGAGCCCGACCAGGTCGAGCACCTGCTCGACGCGGCCCCGGCGGGCGGCCCGCGGCAGGCCGAAGGCCACGTTGTCGGCGACGGTCAGGTGGGGGAAGAGCGCGTAGTCCTGGAAGACGATGCCGATTCCCCGCTCCTCGGGCGGGACGGCGCGGCCGGGACCGGCCACGACCTGCCCGCGCAGGGTGATGGTGCCCGCGTCGGGGCTCTCGAGCCCGGCGATGAGGCGCAGGGTGGTGGTCTTGCCGCAGCCGGACGGGCCGAGTAGCGCAAGGATCTCGCCCTCGGCCACCTGGAGCGACAGGCCGTCCACCGCGGGCGGGTCCGCCGCGCTGAAGCGCTTGCTGACCCGGTCTAGGAGCAGGAGATCCACGGCTAGGCGCGCTTCAAGACCTCGGGATTCACCGGCGTCGGCGGGGTCTTGCCCTCCAGCACGGCCAGACAGTTCTCGACCGCGAGCGTCGCCATCCGGAGGCGCGTCTCGTGCGAGGCGCTGGCGATGTGGGGAGCCAGCACCACGTTGGGCAGCCCGATGAGGCCCGGGTGCACGGTCGGCTCCTCCTCGAAGACGTCGAGGCCCGCGCCCGCGATCCGGCCCTCCGTGAGGGCCTGGACCAGCGCCGCCTCGTCCACCACCGGACCCCGCGCGGCATTGATCAGGTAGGCGGTCTTCTTCATGGTCCGCAGCGAGTCGGCGTTGATCAGGTGGCGGGTCTCGGGGATGAGGGGGGTGTGCAGGGTCACGAAGTCGGAGTCACGCAGCAAGGTGGCGAGGTCGACGCGGGTGGCGTTGAGCTCGCGCTCGGTGGCGGGATCGGCGGCCACCGCGTCCTGATAGAGGACGCGCATGCCGAAGCCGAGGGCCCGCCGGGCCATGGCGCGGCCGATGCGCCCGAAGCCGACCACGCCGAGCGTTTTGCCGTGGACGTCGCCACCCTGCAGCAGCATGTACTCCCACTGGTGGAAGTGGCCCTCGCGCGTGTAGCGATCGGCCTCGACCAGCCGGCGGGCCGTCGCCATGAGCAGGGTCCAGGCGAAGTCGGCGGTGGTATCGGTAAGCACGTCGGGCGTGTTGGTGACCACGACGCCGCGCCGCGTGCAGGCCGCCACGTCGACGTTGTTGTAGCCCACCGCGACGTTGGAGACCACGCGCAGGCCCGGCCGGCCCGCGAGCAGCGCCTCGTCGATCACTTCGCTGATCACGCAGATGAGGCCCTGCTTGCCGGTCAGGCGCTCGAGCAGCTCCGCCCGCGGCATGGGTGCGTCCTTGGCGTACGCGTCGACCTCGGCCCGGCTCCGCGCGAGCTGGACGGCCGGCTCGGGCAGTTGACGGGAGATCAGAACCGCGGGTCTACCGGCGCCAGTGGCCATGAGCCCACCTTTCCAAGGTTCTTATTTTTAAGGCTATTTTTGATTTGACATCGTCGGGAGCGCTGCTATATTGGCACTCGGCTTGGTTGAGTGCTAAGCCCCGCAGCGGGACCAGCCCGCAAGGCCCAACATCTTACTATCGGGAGGCGCGTTGACTATGAAGATTCGTCCGTTGCATGACCGAATCCTCGTCAAGCGGGAGGAGGAGAAAGAGGTCAAGAAGGGCGGGATCATCATCCCGGACACCGCGAAGGAGAAGCCCCAGGAGGGCAAGGTCGTCGCGGTCGGGGGCGGGAAGGTGAACGAGGACGGCAAGAAGATCCCCCTGGACGTGAAGGCCGGCGACAAGATCCTCTTCGGCAAGTACTCGGGCTCCGAGGTCAAGCTGGACGACGAGGAGTATCTGATCCTGCGGGAAGAGGACGTGCTCGCCATCATCGAATAGGCCCCGGGGAGTAGCCCCCTGGGGAGTAGCCCCGGAGAGTAGTCGGGGGATCGGGACGAGCGCGCAACCCAAGCGAACCCGGCCGGCCCAGGCAACGGGCGCGGTCAATTCCATCGAATCGGAGGAGAACCAGCATGCCGAAGCAGGTCTTGTTCAGCGACGAGGGACGGGCGGCCCTGCTGCGCGGGGTCAACATCATGGCGGCGGCCGTCAAGGCGACCATGGGCCCGAAGGGCCGTAACGTGGTCATCGACAAGAAGTTCGGCAGCCCGACCATCACGAAGGACGGCGTGACGGTCGCCAAGGAGATCGAGCTCAAGGACAACTACGAGGACATGGGCGCCCAGATGGTCAAGGAAGTCGCGTCCAAGACCTCGGACATCGCGGGCGACGGGACCACCACGGCGACCGTGCTAGCCCACGCCATCATCCGCGACGGGCTCAAGAACGTCACCGCCGGCGCCAACCCCATGGGGCTCAAGCGCGGCATCGACAAGGCGGTGGACGCGGTGGTCGAGGACCTGAAGAGGATGTCCAAGTCCACCAAGGACAAGAAGGAGATCGCGCAGGTCGCGACGATCGCCTCCAACAACGACAAGACCATCGGCAACCTGGTCGCGGAGGCCATGGAGAAGGTGGGCAAGGACGGGGTCATCACCGTCGAGGAGTCGAAGTCGGCCGAGACCGCGCTGGACGTGGTCGAGGGCATGCAGTTCGACCGGGGCTACCTCTCCCCGTACTTCGTGACCGACGCGGAGCGCATGGAGGTCGTGCTCGAGGACGCGCTGGTCCTGATCCACGAGAAGAAGATCAGCGTAATGAAGGACATGCTGCCGCTGCTCGAGCAGGTGGCCCGCTCGGGCAAGCCGTTCCTGATCGTCGCCGAGGACGTGGAGGGGGAGGCCTTGGCCACGCTCGTCGTCAACAAGCTCCGGGGCACCCTGCACTGCGCCGCGGTCAAGGCGCCGGGCTTCGGCGATCGCCGCAAGGCCATGCTGGAAGACATCGCGACCCTGACCGGGGGCAAGGCCATCACCGAGGATCTCGGCATCAAGCTCGAGAACATCAAGCTGGAAGACCTGGGCAAGGCCAAGAAGATCGTGGTGGACAAGGACAACACCACGCTCGTCGAGGGCGCCGGCAAGACCGCGGCCATCGAGGGGCGCATCAAGCAGATCCGCGCCCAGATCGAGGAGACCACCTCGGACTACGATAAGGAGAAGCTGCAGGAGCGGCTGGCCAAGCTGGCGGGCGGGGTCGCCGTCATCAAGGTGGGCGCCGCGACCGAGACGGCCATGAAGGAGAAGAAGGCCCGGGTGGAGGATGCGCTCAACGCGACCCGCGCGGCGGTGGAAGAGGGGATCGTGCCGGGCGGGGGCGTGGCCCTGCTGCGGGCCTCCAGCGCCATCGATGGCCTGAAGCTGGAAGGCGACGAGAAGGTCGGGGCCATGATCGTGAAGCGCGCGCTCGAGGAGCCCATTCGCCAGATCGTGGAGAACGCGGGGCTCGAGGGCAGCGTGATCGTGGAGAAGGTCAAGGCCGAGAAGGTGGTGACCCGCGGGTTCGACGCGGAGTCGCTGGAGTTCGTGGACATGATCCAGGCCGGCATCATCGACCCCACCAAGGTGGAGCGGGTGGCGCTGCAGAACGCGGCGTCGGTGGCCGCGCTGCTGCTGACGACGGAGGCGCTGATCACCGACCTGCCCGAGGACAAGCCGGCGTCGGCCCCGCCGATGCCTCACGGGGACTTCTAGGCCCGGCTGTCCCGCGGCCGGGTGCGGGAGGGCGGCCCTTGCCGGCGACGGCAAGGGCCGTACTCTTTTATCTACTCTTGACCCCGGTTGTCTTTCGCGGCAGGCTCTGGTAACGTAAAGCGCTTCAAATAGCGAAACTGCCGAGGAGGTGAGTGTTTGTATCCGTACGAGACCCTACTGATCCTGGATCCCCGGCTCAACGAGGAAGAAGTGGCCGCGCTCCTCACCAAGGTGCAGGAGACGCTCAAGACGCTCGGCGGCGAAGTGGGCAAGGCGGAGAGCTGGGGCAAGCGGCGGCTCGCCTACGACATGCGCAAGCAGCGCGAGGGCACCTACGTGGTCATCGAGTCCAAGGCGGAGCCGGCCACCATCAAGGAGTTCGAGCGCCAGCTGAAGCTCAACGAGCAGGTCCTCCGGTACCTCACGACCCGCGTCCCGGCGCCCAAGCGGATCCGGACGGCGCCGAAGCCGCCGGCCCCGGCGGTGGAGGAGGTCGTCTGATGGCGAACCTGAACCGAGTGTTCCTGATCGGCAATCTGACGCGGACCCCGGAGCTGCGGTACACGCCGAGCGGCACCGCGGTGGCCGATCTCCGGCTGGCCGTCAACCGCAACTACACGACGCAGGGTGGAGAGAAGCGCGAAGAGACCTGCTTCCTCACGGTGGTGGTGTGGGGCAAGCAGGCCGAGAGCTGCGGCGAGTACCTCGACAAGGGCAGCCCGATCATGGTCGAGGGCCGGCTGCAGACTCGCGATTGGGAAACGAAGGACGGCCAGAAGCGCAGCGTCGTCGAGGTCGTCGCCGAACGGGTGCAGTTCATGGGACGCAGCAAGTCCGTCGCCGCGTCCGCGCCCGGAGTGCCCGAGCCGGTCGAGGCGGGCGGCGAAGCCGACGACGAGGTGCCGTTCTAGGGAGTCCCGTTCCAAGAGGAGGAACACGCCATTCCGCCAGGTGGAAAGCCCGTCAAGCGGCGCCGGTTCGGTCGCCGCAAGGTTTGCAAGTTCTGCGTCGATCGGGTCAGCTCGGTCGACTACAAGGATATTCGCCGGCTGCGCAACTTCGTCTCGGAGCGCGGCAAGATCACTCCGCGCCGCATCTCGGGGAGCTGCGCCCGTCACCAGCGGCAGCTCACCCGCGCCGTCCGCCGCGCGCGCACGGTAGCCCTGCTCGCCCAGACCGCCGAGTGACGCCATGAAAATCATCCTGATGGATGACGTGCCGACCCTGGGCCGCCGCGGCGAGGTCCGCGACGTCGCCGACGGCTACGCGCGCAACTTCCTGCTGCCCCAGAAACTCGCCCTGCACGCGACCCCCGCGAACCTCAAGAACATCGAGCAGATCAAGGCGCGCCAGGATTCGCAGGCGGCCAAGCTCCGGGCGGACGCGCAGGGACAGGCCCAGGCCATCGAGGCCCTGCACTTCGCCCAGCGCCGGCAGGCCTCCGACGAGGGCCGGCTCTTCGGCTCGGTGGGCCGCGCCGACCTCGCGAGCTTCCTCTCGCAGCACGGCCTCGAGGTCGAGCGGCGCCGCATCGGGCTCGACGAGCCCATCAAGACGCTCGGCGAGTTCACGGTGCCGGTGCGCCTGCATCACGACGTCACCGCCCAGTTGAAGGTGTCCGTGACCCGGGAGTAGCCGTGGCCACGCTCACCGACCTGCTCACCTCCAAGATCCCTCCCCACAGCCTGGAGGCCGAGCGGGCCGTGCTGGGGGCGATCCTGCTCGATCGGGAGAGCCTGCCCAAGGCCATCGAGCTGCTCAGGCCCGCCGACTTCTACAAGGAAGGGCACCGCAAGATCTTCGACGCCACCCTCGCGCTCTTCGAGCGCAACGAGCCGGTGGACCTGCTCACGGTGTCGGAGGAGCTGAAGCGGCGCGCGGCCCTCGAAGAGGTGGGCGGCGCCGCCGCCCTCGCGAGCCTGGTCGAGGAGGCGGCGACCGCGGCCCACCTGCTCTCCTACGGGGCGATCGTGCGGGAGAAGGCGCTCCTGCGCGATCTCATCCGCATCGCCACCGAGATCATCGGGCAGAGCTACGAGGCCCGCGACGACGTGGACAAGCTGCTCGACGACGCGGAGCGGCTGATCTTCCAGATCTCCGAGCGGCGCATGCAGGGCTCGGCCTTCCCGGTGCGGGCCATCCTCAAGGACACCTTCGAGCACATCGAGAAGCTCTACGACCGCAAGGAGCACATCACCGGGCTCGCCACCGGCTTCGACGACCTCGACCGCATGACCTCGGGCTTCCAGCCCAGCGACTTCATCATCATCGCGGGCCGGCCCTCCATGGGCAAGACCGCCTTCGCGCTGAACATCGCCAAGTTCGCGGGGGTCGAGGACCACAAGCGCGTGCTCGTGCTGAGCCTCGAGATGTCCAAGGAGCAGCTCGTGCAGCGGCTGCTGTGCGCCGAGGCCAAGGTGGACTCCCACAAGGTGCGCACCGGCTATCTCGACCCGCGGGACTGGACGCGCCTCACCAACGCGGCGGGGCGGCTCGCCGAGGCGCCCGTCTACATCGACGACTCGCCCGCGCTCACCGTGCTCGAGGCGCGCGCCAAGGCCCGGCGCATGAAGGCGGAGCACGGCCTCGACCTGATCGTCATCGACTATCTCCAGCTGATGCGCGGCCGCCACCAGCAGGAGAACCGGCAGCAGGAGATCTCGGACATCTCCCGGTCGCTCAAGGCCCTGGCCAAGGAGCTGCACGTGCCGGTGGTGGCGCTGTCGCAGCTCTCCCGCGCGGTAGAGGCGCGCGAGCGCAAGGAGCCGCAGCTCTCGGACCTGCGCGAGTCGGGCGCGCTCGAGCAGGACGCCGACGTGATCCTCTTCCTCTACCGGCCCGAGCGCTACGGCCTGCAGTCGGAGGACGGGGACCGGGTGGCCGACGTGATCATCGGCAAGCAGCGCAACGGGCCCACCGGCAAGATCCAGGTCACGTTCATCCCCGAGTACGCCTCCTTCGAGCGCCTCGCCAAGCGCGAGGCCCAGCCCTTCTAGCCCGGTCTCCGGGGTGGTGACCCCAGGAGAGCCTGAGCCTCCAGGATGACCAAGGTGGTGATTATCGGCGCGGGCAAGGGCGGGCGCGCCCTGCTCGAGATGTTCAGCGGCGATCCTACCGTCACCATCATCGGGGTCGCCGACGTGAACCCTTGGGCCCCGGGGCTCGAGCTGGCCCGGCGCCTCAACGTCGCGGTCAGCACCGACCTGCGCGAGCTGGTCGCGGATCCGCGGGTCGACCTCATCATCGACGTGACCGGCAACGGCCAAGTGCAGGAGACCATCGAGCGGCTCAAGCCGCCGGGCACCGAAGTGATGGGGGGCGCGAGCGCCAAGTTCATGTGGGACCTCCTCGCGGAGCGGAAGCGCAGCGAGGAGCTGGAGGACCGGTACTCGCTCATGCTCCGGGAGCTGCAGGCCAAGGCCGAGGGCGACTTCATCATCGGGCAGAACCCGAAGATGCGGGAGCTGGCCGAGCAGATGATCCGGGTGGCCCAGACGCCCACCACCGTGCTGATCCGCGGGGAATCCGGTACCGGCAAGGAGCTGGTGGCGCGGGCGATTCACCGCTACTCGAACCTGCGCGACAAGCCGCTCGTCACCGTCAACTGCACCGCGCTGACTCCGACCCTGATGGAGTCGGAGCTGTTCGGGCACAAGCGCGGGTCGTTCACCGGGGCGGTGGCCGACAAGGTGGGTCTCTTCGAGAAGGCGGACGGCGCGACCATCTTCCTCGACGAGATCGGGGACATGCCGCTCGAGATGCAGGGCAAGCTGCTGCGGGTGCTGCAGGCGGGCGAGGTGAAGCCGGTCGGCGACGTGGTCACCCGGAAGGTCCGCGTACGGGTGATCGCGGCCACCAACCGGGATCTCGAGAAGGCGCTGGCCGGCTCCGAGTTCCGCGAGGACCTGTTCTACCGGTTCAACGCCTTCACCGTGGTCCTCCCCCCGCTGCGCGAGCGCAGCGAGGACATCCCGGTCCTGGCCTACCACTTCCTCCGCAAGGCCGAGGCCAAGGTGAACAAGAAGGTGGATCGCTTCTCCCAGGACGCCCTCGACATGCTGAGGCGCTATACCTGGCCCGGCAACCTGCGCGAGCTGGAGAACATCATCGAGCGGGCCGTGGTCCTCTCCTCGAGCCAGCAGGTCGAGGTCGCGCTCCTGCCCCTCTATCTCCAGGAGTCGGGCCCGATCCGGGTCACCACCCAGGAGGGCTTCGTGCAGGCCAAGGAGCGGGTGGTCTCCATGTTCGAGAAGGAAGCCGTCGCCCGATTCCTGTCGGAGGCCCGTGGCAATATCTCGGTGGCCGCTCAGAAGGCCGGCATCACCCGGCGGAACTTCCACCGTCTGATATCCAAGTACTCGATAAATACGAAGAAATTCAAGTCTGAGTTGTAGTCGACTCATAGATGAGTCGATACAGACTCATACGATCTTTCGTAAATATCCTAATTATTCCCAGTGGTTATTCATATACACGCAAGAATATCTCAGGTTTGAGTGAGACGACGGTGTCCCTTTTTCTATGTCGATGACTTGCACATAGGTAGTCGAATCAGATAGTTCCGGTCTCTCTGGGCCCTGGAACGCTTCTTGTCTCCTACAAGCGCATCTCGCGCTCAAGGAGGAGCCCATGGGGGCCCAGTGCCGTTGCGGAACCGTCGTGGAGTTCCCGTTCAACCATCTAGGCTGTATCGCCTGCGGGGCCGCCTGCTGCCCCGCGTGTTCGTACGAGCTCGAGTCCACCACCTACTGCCCGGCCTGCGCCGAGACCTTGCTGGATCTGCCCTGGGCCAGGCTCGTCACCGCCGGGTCTGGCCTGAACGGGTCGAGGGAGGAGCGCCATGTCGACGTGTGAGTGCGGACTGCTGCATCCGGAGCCACGCCGCGTGCAGGGATGCCGGGAGTGTCATGCCCCCTGCTGCCCGAGCTGCGCGATCGAGATCGATTCCGACACCTATTGCCGCTGGTGCGCCCTCGCCATGGCGCCGGCGCTCTCGCTCTGAGGGAGGCCTCACGATGGAATCCAAGGGGAAGACGTTCCGCCGGCTGCTGCAGGACGAGCCCTATCTCTTCACCGGCGGCATCTACTCGCCGCTCGACGCCCAGATCGCCGAGCAGGCCGGCATGAAGTCCATCTACCTGAGCGGCTACTCGCTGGCCATGCTCAACGGCTGGCCCGACATGGGCTTCCTGACGATGACCGAGGTGACGAAGGCGGCGTCCATGGTGGCCAGCGCGGTCGACGTGCCGATCATCGCGGACGCCGACGACGGCTACGGCAACGCGCTCTCGACGATGCGCACGGTACAGGAGTTCGTGAAGACCGGGGTCGCGGGCATCCATCTCGAGGATCAGCGCTTCCCGAAGCGCTGCGGCCACATCGCGGGGAAGACGATCGTGTCGCGCGAGGAAGCGCTCGGCAAGTACCGGTCCGCCCTCGCGGAGCGCGACCGGCTCGACCGCGACTTCGTGATCATCGCGCGCACCGACGCCTACGGGGCGGTGGGCGGGAGCATGGAGGAGGCGATCTGGCGCGGCCGGGCCTACGCCGACGCGGGGGTGGATCTCGTCTGGGCCGAGCTGTCGAACTCGGACCGGGGGCCCGCCATCGAGTTCGCGCGCGCCATGAAGCAGACCCACCCGAACTTGCCGCTGGCCTTCAACTACTCCTCGTCCTTCCGCTGGCACAAGGACGGCGACCCGCTCACCTTCCGCGAGCTCGGCGAGCTCGGCTATCGCTTCATCTTCATCACGCTCTTCGGGGCCCACGCCGCGATGCACTCGGTGTGGAACTTCATGCAGGAGCTGGTGAAGAACGAGGAGCAGGCGCAGTGGACGCTCGAGCGCCTGAAGGCCGGCCATCCCACCGAGAGCCATCACGTGATGGCTCGGGTCTCGCACTTCCAGGAGCTGGAGCGCCGGTTCATCCCGGGCACGGAAGAGCGCCTGCAGGGCTCGGCCGGCTTCGGGGAGGCCAAGGGGCACTGAACCGCGCGGCCGTGGCGACCGGGCGCGGAGCGCGTCCCGGTCGCCGCGGCGCCTCAAGCCCGGTCGCGCCGGCGGACCGCCTGCACGATGCGCACCGCGACGAGGCCGAGAATGCCGAGCAGCACGAGGACCAGCACGACCCGCTCGACTTCCCCCACCACGTAGCGCATCCGCTCCACGTAGTCCCCGAAGCCGTAGCCCACCGCGTAGCCGGCCCCCACCACCACCGGCACGTAGACGAAGGCGCCCGCCACGTTGGCGATCAGGAACGACGCGAAGCGCATCCCGAGCGCCCCCGCGAGCGGCCCCGCGGTGAAGCGGACACCGGGGACGAACCGGGCCACGAACACCGCGACCGGCCCGCGGCGGCCCACGAACGCGGTCATGGTTTCGAGGCGCTCGGGATGGCCGAGCACCCAGCGCGCGTAGCGCGGCAGCGCGGTCTGGCCGTAGCGACGTCCGAGCCAGTACCCGATGTTGTCGCCCACCACCGCGCTCACGATGCCGACCGCCAGCACGAGGGAGAGACGGAGCTTGCCGCGCCAGACCAGGTAGCCGGCCAGGGCCAGGATGGTCTCCTCCGGCACGGGGAGGCCCACGTTGCCGAGCACCACCACCACGAAGATGGCGACGTAGCCCCAGTGACCGACGAACTCGTGGAGGTCGCTCACGAAGCCTCGAGGACCCGGGGGCTCACTCGCCGGCGGGCCGGCGGGTGACGACGCTCACGTGGCCGTCCTCCTCGAGGAAGGCGTAGCGGACGTCCCGCAGCGAGACGACGCCGTGATGGCGCAGGGCCGCCCGCAGGTCGCGCGGGCCCAGCCGCTCCCGCCGCAGGTTGGCGCGGATGATCCGCCCGTGCCGGACGAGCACGGTGGGGGAGTGCTCGACGACCCGGTCGACCGCTTGAAGCGGAAGGTGAGGTAGGCGACCACCGCGTTGAGGAGGAGGATGGTGGTCGCCCCGATCAGCCCACCCCCGAGCGAGTTATCGTTGCCGATCACCGCGTTCTGCACCACGTTGCTGATCAGGAGCAGCACCACGAGGTCGAAGGCACTGAGCTGGCCGAGCTGCCGTTTGCCGCAGAGACGGAAGGCCACGAGCAGGAACACGTACACCGCGCCCGAGCGCAGCACCTTCTCGGCGATGCTGATGTCGGGCACCAGGATGTTCATGAGGTTCCCGCCTTCAGCATCGCACCCGTCGCGACGGATCGAGGCCGAATTTGACACGCGGGCACCGTCCCTGGGCGGCTCCCGCCCGCATCGTGGTGGGATCCCCGCCGTCGAGGAGGATGCGCATGTTCGGTCGGGGTGTTCAGGAGCCGATGTTGATCCTGCTGATCGCGGGTCGAAGATCCCGGAGCTGGGCCGCTCGCTGGGCCAGGCGATCCGCGAGTTCAAACGCGGCCCCCCGAGCCCAAGCCGGATGGCGGCCACGGCCCGGACGGACCGAAGTCGGCGTGACGCCGGCCGTCTCGGGAGACGCGAATGCTTGACACCCGGGCGCCCCCGCCTCTAGCGTAGGTGCTTCAGGAACCGCTCGACGATGAAGATCAGCGCCGTAAAGAGGCTGTTCGTGGGATCACCGCTCGCTACGGCGCAGGCCCGGCACGAGCGGCTCTCGAAGACGTCCGCCCTCGCGGTGTTCTCTTCGGACGCGCTCTCCTCGGTCGCCTACGCCACCGAGGAGATCCTGCTCGTCCTGGTGGTCGCGGGCACCGCCGCGCTCGTCTATTCGATCCCCATCGGCATCGCGATCGCGGTGCTCATCGCGGTGGTGGTGAGCTCGTACCGCCAGACCATCCTGGCCTACCCCCGGGGCGGCGGCTCCTACATCGTCACCAAGGACAACCTGGGCCAGGTGCCCGGGCTCGTCTCGGCGGGGGCGCTGCTCATCGACTACGTGTTGACGGTGGCGGTGAGCGTGGCCGCGGGAGTGGCCGCCATCACCTCCGCGTTCCCCGCGCTCTACGACTACCGTATCCCGCTCGGCGTGCTCTTCATCGCGGGCATCGCGACCATGAACCTGCGCGGCCTGCGGGAGTCGAGCAATCTCTTCGCGGTCCCCACGTACCTCTTCGTGGTGAGCTTCGCGGGCATGCTCGCCTACGGGTTCGTCCGCTGGGCCGCCGGATGGGAAACGCCGCCGCCCCCCGCCGCCGACTTCGCGGTGACCGAGGACCTGACGCTCTTCCTCGTGCTCCGCGCCTTCTCCTCCGGCTGCGCCGCGCTCACCGGGGTCGAGGCGGTGTCCGACGGCGTGCCCGCCTTCCAGCCCCCGGAGGCGCGGAACGCTCGGACGGTCCTGGCCTGGCTCGGGATCATCCTGGTCACGCTGTTCGTGGGCATCACGTTCCTGGCCCGTCACCTTCACGTGATGCCGCGGGCGGAGGAGACGGTGCTCTCGCAGCTCGCCCGCCTCATCTTCGGGAGCGGGCTCCTGTACTACGAGATCCAGGTCGTCACCATGCTCATCCTCGTCTTCGCGGCCAATACCGCCTTCGCCGACTTCCCGCGGCTGGCCTACTTCCTGGCCCGCGACGGCTTCATTCCCCGCCAGTTCGCCACCCGCGGGGACCGGCTCGTTTTCTCCAACGGGATCCTGATCCTGGGCGGCCTCGCCGCGCTTCTCATCGCGCTGTTCGGCGGGGCCACCCACGCCCTCATCCCCCTCTACGCGGTGGGTGTGTTCCTCTCCTTCACGCTCTCGCAGGCGAGCATGGTGCGACGCTGGCTCACGCGGCGCGAGGCGGGCTGGCGCTGGCGCTGGGGCCTCAACGCGGTGGGGGCGGCCACCACCGGCCTCGTGATGATGGTGATCGCGGTCACCAAGTTCAGTCACGGGGCCTGGATGGTCGTGCTGCTGATCCCCCTGCTGGTGGCGCTCTTCCTCATGATTCACCGCCACTACGCGGACGTGGCCGGCCAGCTCTCGCTCGACCATTACGGGGGGCCGCCCCCCATCGACCACACCGTGCTCGTCCTGGTGGGCGACCTGCACCGCGGGGTGGCCGCCGCCCTGCGCTACGCGCAGACCCTCTCCGCGTCGGCGAAGGCGGTCTATGTCGAGATGGATCCGGAGCGGACGCAGAAGCTCGAGGAGAAGTGGGGCAAGTGGGGGCTCGGGGTCCCCCTGGTGGTGCTGACGTCGCCCTACCGGTCGCTGCTCACGCCGTTCCTCGACTACGTCAACCACCTGCTCGCCCTGGGCGAGCACCACGTGGTCACCATCGTGATCCCGGAGTTCGTGCCGGCCCGGTGGTGGCAGCATCTCCTCCACAACCAGACCGCCCTGCTCATCAAGGGGGCGCTGCTGTTCCGCAAGGGGGTGGTGGTCGTCGACGTTCCCTTCCATCTCCGGTGAAGCAGCTCCTCCACAACCAGACCGCGCAGGCGGACGTCCGTTTAGTTCTTCAAGCTCTCATCTGCGGGGGCCCAGACATGGCCCCCGCACTCCCCCGGTCCGCGGACATTCGTGGGGGCGGGCGCCTTCGGGGAGGTTCCCTTTGGTCGGGCTTGCTCACGGCGGGAAGGTGAGTATTCTTGGGGCCCACATGAGCTCCGTTCCTGTCCTGCAGGCACCGCTGGTCACGATCCGGACGGCGACGCCGGCCGATCACGACGCGCTGCAGGCCCTCGAGGGCGCCGCCCCGGACGCGGGCGCCAACCTGATCCAGGCCCGCCGGAACTTCTTCTCCCGCATGGCCGCCTACGACCGCACCCGGGTCCTGGTGGCCGAGCAGGAGCACCGGGTGGTCGGGGTGCTGTGCCTGGCGCTGACGCCGGTGCGGGTGGCGGGCCAGCCCTGCTCGGCCGGCTACATGTCCAACATCCGTGTCGAGCCCGGTCAGCAGACACGGGGCGTGGGCACACTGCTCATGAAGGCGGGGGCCGAATGGCTGGAGCGCGAGGGTTGCCGCTACGCCACCGGGCTGATCGGCGTCTCCAACGACGCATCTATGAAGATGGTCGGGGCGCTGGGCTGGGAGGCGGTCGCCCGCTTCGACTATATGGTCCTGGACCTGGCCCGGTTCGAGCCCGACCCCGCGGTACGGATCCGGAAGGTAGATGCGCTCGGCGATCCGGCCCACGCCGCGTGGCGGTTCGGCGAGGTGTCGCTCCACCACTTCGTGCCGCGCTACCTCGTCTCCGAGCTGTTCCAGCCTTACCCCAAGGGCCCCTACATGGGGAGCCTGACCGCGTTCGGCCCCGGGGGCAGTGCCTGGGTGTCACTCTGGGATGACCGGGTCAGGCGCGGCCTGGACCCCGACCTGGTCCGGGTGGTCAAGGCCTATGACGTGACCCTCAAGGGGGAGGGGGGCTTCCGGGCCTTCTCGGGCATCGCCAACACGCTCCGGGAGGCGGGCCTCGACCACGTCCTGATGCCGCTGCCGCACGACACCGCGACGCGGGCGGTCCTCGAGCCCTACGCGGCGGAGATCGTGGAGTTCAACTTCGTCATCAAGCGTCTCAACGGCGCGGGGCCGCTCCCCCCGGGTCCCATCTACTTCGACATCCGGCACTGAGCCGGCCGCCGACGGCGCGGCGCCGCGTTCCGCTCCCCGGACGCCTCTGGTACACTGGGGCGCCGTCATGGAGGCAACCTTCGTCGTCCCGGGCCCCCTGGACGTGGCCGGGACGCTCTCCCGGTTCCACCTCTGGGGTGAAGACCCGGCCAACCGCTTCGCCGACGGTGTCTTTCGGCGGGCCGTCAAGTGGGATGGGCGGTGGCGCGGATACGAGCTGCGCTGGAGCGGCGGGCCCGACTCTCCGCGGCTCCGCGTCTCGGTTCCCGGAGTGCGGCGTGCGGGGGCAGTCGACGCGGCGGTGGCCGAGGTGCGGCGGATCTGCGGGCTGGACCTGGACCTGCCGTCGTTCTATGAAATGGCCGCCGGCGATGCGGTCCTGAGCGGGCTCGCGACACGGCTCTACGGGCTCCGCCCGACCCTGTCGCCCGGGCCGTTCGAGATGCTGGTGGGCTCGGTCTGCGCGCAGCAGGTCAACCTGAGCTTCGCCTTCACGGTGCGGGCGCGGCTGGTGCGGCGCTTCGGCGAGCCGATCGTCGCGGGCGGGCAGGCGCTCTACGCGTTTCCGGAAGCCCCGGTGCTGGCCCGCGCACGGGTGGCGGACCTGCGGCGGATGCAGCTCACCACGAGGAAGGCGGAGTATGTCGTCGGCCTGGCTCGGCAGGTCGCCTCGGGAGCGCTCGATCTCGACTCCCTGGCTAGGCGGCCCAACGATGAGGTGATCGAGCGATTGACCGCGGTGCGTGGATTCGGGCGCTGGAGCGCCGAGTGGTTCCTGGCCCGCTGTCTTGGCCGGGGCGACGTGTGCCCGGCCGGCGACCTGGCCGTGCGGCGCGCCTTCGAGCATTTCTACGGTCGAGGCCGCGCGATGAGTGAGCCGGCGATCCGCCGCCGTGCCGCCGCCTGGCGCGCCCATCAGAACGTGGCCGTCCACTATCTCCTGGCCGGTCGCCGGTTCGAGGCGCGGGCCGCCGCGGGGGGCGGGGCGTGACGCCGCTCGGGAAGTTCCTCCCGATCATGGGCCAGCCCGATCCGGCCCAGCCCAAGGACGTTCACCTGGTCGGCCGCTACGCGGTCGGCGTGACCTGGGCCGACGATCACGGCAGCATCTATCCGTTCGACCGGCTGCGGCTGGACGATCCCGCGGGTGACGGGACGGAGGGGACCGCCCTCACGCAGGAGATGACGTGGCCGAAGGACATCAAGAAGCTGCCGGAGGCGCTGCGGGTGCAGTGGCTGGACGGCCGTGAGAGCCTCTATCCGTATGCTACGCTCCGCGCGCTCTGCCGGTGCGCGGGCTGCACGGGCGGCCACTGATGGGCGGGGAGCTCGACGCCCGGGCCCGCCGCGGGCTGGTGCTGAGCGGCGTGATGGCCGCCGTGTTCCTGGCCGCGATGGAATCGACGGTGGTGGCCACCGCGATGCCCACCGTGATCGCGAGCCTGGGCGGCATCCGGATCTACTCGTGGACGTTCTCCGCCTTTCTCCTGACCTCCACCGTGACGATGCCGATCTGGGGCCGGCTCGCCGATCAGGTGGGCCGCCGGCGCGCCTATCTGGCCGGGCTCGCGCTCTTTCTCCTGGGCTCGGCACTCGCGGGGCTGTCGCGCAGCATGGAGCAGCTCATCGCCTTCCGCGCGCTGCAGGGACTCGGCGCGGGCTCCCTGATCTCGATCGGCATGACCATCGTCGGCGATCTCTACGGGGTGGAGCGGCGGGCGAAGATGCAGGGCTATTTCTCGAGCGTCTGGGGCGTGGCCTCCCTGGTCGGGCCGCTCGTGGGCGGGCTCCTCACCGATCGCGTGTCCTGGCGCTGGGTCTTCTACATCAACCTCCCGTTCGGCCTGCTCGCTGCAGCCGCCATCGCGATCGGCCTGCGCGACGAGAGTCGGGACCGGCCCCGGGCCTCGTTCGACCTGCTCGGCATGGGCGTGTTCGCGGCCGCGATCTCGGCGCTGCTGGTGGGCCTGGTCGAGATCGGGGCGGGCGAGTCCCGGCGGCCGACCGGGGTCGGGCTGCTCGTCCTCTCGGGCGTCCTGCTCGTGCTCTTCGTCCTCGTGGAGCGCCGCGTGGCCGAGCCGGTGATCCCGCTCCACCTGTTCGGCAATCCCATCCTGCGCGCGGCCGCGGCCACCGGCCTGCTCTCCGGGATGGCCATGTTCGGAGCCATCACCTACGTGCCCCTCTACCTGCAGGCCGTCACCGGGAGCACCGCGACCCAGGCCGGCTGGGTGCTGATGCCGTTCGTGCTCGGCTGGGTGGTCTTCTCGGTCGTGGGCGCCCGCCTCGTGCTGCGGGTCGGGTACCGTCGGGTGGTCCTGGCCGGGATGACCGCGCTGGTGCTCGCTTTCGTGCTGCTCGCCGGCTGGGACGAGTCGCTCACGCGGCTGACCGCGGCCCGTGACATCGCGCTCGCCGGCGTCGGCATGGGGCTGGTCTTCGTGCCCATGCTGATCGCGGTGCAGAACTCGGTACCGCGGTCCCTCCTCGGGTCCGCCACCTCGCTCACCGGGTTCTTCCGGACGGTGGGCGGTGCGGTGGGTGTGGCGGTCATGGGCGCGGCGATGACGTACCGGCTCGAGCGGGCCCTCGAAAGCCTGCTCACGAGCGCGCCCGCCGAGCTGCAGGAGCCCCTGCGCTGGCTGGCCGCGCATCCCGACCTCGCGGTGAACCCGGTCACCCGGGCGACCCTCGGGGAGGCGCTGCTGGGCCAGATGCGGCCGGTGCTGGCCCACGCGATCGGCGGGGTGTTCGTGGTGGGCCTGGTGATCGCGGTGGCCGCCCTGTTGTCCGCCTTCCTCGTGCCTCCGGGCCAGGTGCGTGACCTGGCCGTCGGCCGCGAGCCGGTCACGCCGTCGGGGACCAAGGCGTGAGCGCGACGGGCGGCGCGGATGTTCCCCTGCTCGAGCGGCTCGCCGGCCTGCCGGCCGTCCCGGTCTCGGAGCTGGTCCGTCTGCTGGAGGCGATACCCGACCTCTCGAAGGAGCCCCTGCTGGCCGGGCTGCTCGGGGTCGACGAGCAAGGGGAACCGGCCGCCCACCCGCTACTCAGGATGGTCGTCGAGCATCTCAAGGAGCGACCGGCCGGCACCTGCTACGCGGCGCTGCTGGAGGCGCTGACCGGGATCTGGAACGCGGCGGTGCGGGGCGCGGTGGTGGCGCGGCTGCGGGCCTCGGGCCTGCCGGCCGACGACATGCTGCTCCGCCTGAAGGCCCTGTCGCCCACGCTCGGGTTCCAGGCCGAGAAGCGCGAGTGGGCGCAGGACTGGATGGCGGATCCGACCGCCCAGGACTCGCAGCTCGTGCAGCAATGCCTCGTGCGCCTGCTGCTCGCGGTCCGTGGGCTCGCGGAGGAGCGCGCGCGGGCCCTCACCGACGGCGGGCCGGTGGGGCCAGCTGAGATCGACCGAAGCTGAGATCGACCCAAAAGGAGAAGAGAGATGACGAGCATTCCCGACGGCTACAAGGACATCCTGCAGAAGAAGGCCTTCGCCAACCTGGCCACCGTGAACACGGACGGTACGCCCCAGGTGACGCCGGTGTGGGTGGATTTCGACGGCACCCATATTCGCTTCAATACCGCCAAGGGCCGGGTGAAGGACAAGAACCTGCGGCGCAATCCCGTGGTGGCGCTGTCGATCCAGGATCCGGACAACCCGTACCGGTACCTGCAGGTGCGCGGCCGCGTCGCCGACATCGCCGAGTCGGGGGCGGACGCCCACATCGACTCGCTCGCCAAGAAGTACCTCGGGCAGGACAAGTATCCTTACCGCAAACCGGGCGAGGTGCGGGTCATCTACAAGATCGCGCCCGAGCGCGTGCAGGTCATGGGATAGGCGCGGGGGGATAGGGACGGGGTAGGGAGGAACGGAGCGGACGGCGGTGATCAGTCTCGACGCGGTTTCCAAGGGCTACGGCGGCCAGGAGCTGCTGCGCGGCATGGCGTGGCGCATCGGGCGCGGCGAGCGGATCGGGCTCGTGGGCCCGAACGGCGCGGGCAAGACCACGCTCTGCCGCATCCTGGCCGGCGTGGAGGAGCCCGACGCCGGCCGCGTCCATCAGGACACCGGCGTGACCGTCGGCTATCTCCCGCAGGAGGTCACGGGGGGCGAGGACCGCACCGTGCTCGCGGAGGCGCTCTCGGGCTTCGACGAGGTCTGGCGGCTCGAAGCCCGGCTCGAGTCGCTCGCCGCGCGCATGGCCGGGCCCGACGCCGAGCCGGGGCTGACCGACACCTACGGCGAGGTCCAGCATCGGTTCGAGGCGCTCGGCGGCTATCGGCTGGAGGCGGAAGCCAAGATCATCCTCGACGGGCTCGGGTTCGGAGCGGACGCGATCCACCGCCCGCTCGCCGAGTTCTCGGGGGGCTGGCGCATGCGGGCGGCCCTGGCCCGCCTGCTGCTGCTGCGCCCGGATCTCCTGCTGCTCGACGAGCCGACCAACCACCTCGACCTGGAGTCGCTCGCGTGGCTGGAGAATTTCCTGGCCGCCTACGAAGGGACGGTGGTCATCGTCTCGCACGACCGGTACTTCCTGAACCGCATGGTCACCGCCATCGCGGATCTCGCCGGGGGCGGCGTCACGCTCTACCACGGCGACTACGATCACTTCCTCATCGAGCGCGAGGCCCGCCAGGCGCTGCTGGAGGCGCAGGCGCGCAATCAGGCCAAGCGCGTGGCCGAGATCGAGCGGTTCATCGAGCGGTTCCGCTACAAGGCGTCCAAGGCCCGCCAGGTGCAGAGCCGGGTGAAGATGCTGGACCGCATGGAGCGGATCGAGACCGAGGCGGCGGCGCGCCGCATCCATTTCTCGTTCCCGCAGCCGCCGCGAACCGGGCGCCTGGTCGGCCGCCTCACCGGCGTGCACAAGGCCTACGGCGACAACGTGGTGTACGCGGGCATGGACTTCCAGGTCGAGCGGGGCGACCGGGTGGCGCTGGTGGGCGTCAACGGGGCGGGGAAGTCGACGCTGCTGAAGATGCTGGCGGGCGCGCTCGATTTCGACGCGGGCGAGCGCCTGCTCGGCTCCCACGTGGAGGTGCAGTACTACGCCCAGCACCAGCTCGACGCGCTCGATCCGTCGCGGACGGTGCTGGAGGAGCTCGAGCACGCGGCCCCGGAGGCGCAGATCTCCCGCCTGCGGACGATCCTCGGCAGCTTCCTCTTCAGCGGCGACGCGGTCGGCAAGAAGGTGGCGGTCCTGTCCGGCGGCGAGAAGGCGCGCCTGGCCCTCGCCAAGATGCTCGCACGCCCGGCCGCGCTGCTCTGCATGGACGAGCCCACCAACCACCTGGACCTCGCGTCCAAGGAGGTCCTGGAGGAAGCGCTCTCCGGCTTCACCGGCACCATCGTCTTCATCTCCCACGACCGCTACTTCATCAACCGCATGGCCACCCAGGTGGTGGAGGTCGCCCGCGGCCAGCTCACCACCTACCTCGGCACCTACGACGACTACCTCGACCGCAAGGCCACTGGGGCCACACCACCGACCGCGATACCTCCGGAGAAGAAACAACGGTCGACCGCGCCGGAACCTGCGACCGCACAACGGTCGGCGGCGCCGAAACGACGGTCCGCCGATGAAGCGAGTGTCCGCCGCAGTTCACGAGAGTCCGAGGACGGGGGGAGTGCGGGGGCTATTTCTGGGCCCCCGCATATGAAAAGCTTAAAGAAGGAAGCGGTAGACAGCAAGAGAACCAACAAGGCTCTCGACCGCGAGATCAAGGCCATCAAGATCCGCCTCGGCGCGGTCGAAGCGCAGATCCAGGAGCTCGAAGCGCGCCAACAGGAGATCGGGCTGGCGCTCGCCGATCCGGATCTCTACCGCGACGGGCAGAAGGCGCGCGACATCGCCCAGTCGCGCAAGGAGACGGAGGAGCGGGTGGCCTGGCTCATGAAGGAGTGGGAAGAGCTGTCGCTGCGGCTCTCCACCGTCGCGGGGGAAGAGCGGTGAGCGACGACCGCTACACGCGCGAGGTGGACGACGACACCCTGCGCCGCGAGAAGGCGCGGGCGCGCGAGCTCCGCCAGACCGCGTGGTGGCGGCGGCGCGTCGCGCCGGGCCTCTGCCACTACTGCCGGCGCGCGGTCGGCGCGAAGGCCCTGACGCTCGATCACGTGGTCCCGCTGGTGCGGGGCGGCCGCTCGATCCGCGCCAACATGGTGCCCGCCTGCAAGGACTGCAATACCAGGAAGCAATCGCTGCTCGTCTGGGAGTGGCAAGCCTACCTCGACACGCTCGACCCCTCCGCCGACCACTAGATACATCCGCCCGTCTGAAATTGTCGGCATTGACCGCGCGCGTCCCGCGGCGTGGAATCGCGCCAGCAGCTCATCTCGATTCCAGGAGGGTGGCGGAAATGAAGACGACGCGATGGCTGGGTGCGCTGGTGCTGGCGATGTGGTGCCTGAGCGGGGGCGCCGCGGCGGCGGACGACAAACCCGCCAAGGCCAAGGAGGGCAAGGTCAACATCAACGAGGCGTCGAAGGCGGAGCTCATGAAGCTCGCGGGCGTGGGCCCCGGCGGGGCGCAGAAGATCATCGACTACCGGGATGCCCACGGGCCGTTCAAGAAGGCGCAGGATCTGGAGAAGGTGGACGGCGTCGGCAAGGGCGTGATCGAGAAGAACACGGGGCGGATCGTCGTGAAGTGAAAAATGCTTTCCCGCCGGGTCGGGCTCATGTACGATGGCCCGGAAATCGGTCGGAGCGCACACAGGCTCCTTTGAGCGTTTCCTTCCGGCAATTTCGCCGGGAGCAGCGTGACCGAGCCTCCCGCCGGGAGTCGGCGTCCGGAGCGAGGTGAGCGGGTCCTGGGCCCAAGATGGGCCGCGCCGAGAAAGGGAGGTGATCCAGCCGATGTGTACCCCTACGGTGATCTGTGAGGTGGTCATCTCCTAAGGCCCCGAAGTAGCAGTTGCAGGTGGCCCTGGAGGACCCAGGAACCACCGGCCCCGACGGACCCGCTTTTCACCAGCGGGGCGGCACGGCAGCGGAAGCACAACACTGCCGCCGCAGCATCCGTCGGGGCTCTTTTTTGTGTCCGGGACGAAGCGGAGAAAGAAACGGCCCGCCGGGTCCCCGGCGGGCCGTCAAGTGGTCGGCGACGCTTACGCCGACTTCCGAACGTTGGAAGCCTGAAGCCCCTTGGGCCCCTTCGTCACCTCGAACTCGACCTTGTCGCCTTCGGCCAAGCTCTTGAAGCCCTGGGCCTGAATGGCGCTGTAGTGGACGAAGACATCCTCTCCGCCCTCGACCTGGATGAACCCGTACCCCTTCGCGTCGTTGAACCACTTGACCGTGCCCTGTGCCATACGTCTGTTCCCTCTCTCTTGGGCGGGGATGGACCGCCCGCTAGGCCCCGCGCCACCATGGCTGGGGTTTCCCCCCGGAAGCGGGGGGAACAAAAAAAGCGCCGTAGAGGGCCGAAGCCCTCACGGCGCTACCGTTCCCTGGAACCGAGGCTCGTTCACGTACGAGAGAAACGACACTTCAGGGTCCTGAAATCGCGCGCAGGTTAGCAAAGGTCCGGAAGCACTGTCAAGACTGTTTCTGGCGGGGGGGAAAGGCCCGGGCCCCGGAGCGATCCGGGGCCCGGTGGGTGCGACGCTTAGACTTTGCGGACGTTCGCGGCCTGGAGACCCTTCGGCCCCCGGGTGACCTCGAACTCGACCTTGTCGCCTTCGGCCAAGCTCTTGAAGCCCTGGGCCTGAATGGCGCTGAAATGCACGAACACGTCCTCGCCATCCTCCTGGGAAATGAACCCGTACCCCTTCGCGTCGTTGAACCACTTCACATTACCCTGAGCCATCTACTGTCCTCTTTCCGTGAGGCGTTGAACGCCTCGGTGATTCCCCGTCACCATGACGGGGGTGCCCTCCAGAAGCGAAGGGCAAACAAAAAACGCCGTGTGGACTTGAGGTCCTCGCGGCGTTGGTATCGAACTTCTGAATCCGACTACCGAGTGACCTACAACCTGTCCCGGAGCCTAGCGGACCGGCCCGGGCCTGTCAAGCCCTATCCCGGATGGAGGCCGTGACGGGCCAGCCCGGGAGATCCAACCGGACCCCCGGGCCGTAGCTCCGGGTAACCCGTAGCTCCGGGTAACAAGGAGGAGCCCCCATGCAATCTCTGACCGTGATTGGCGCCCTCGCGCTCGGCCTCGTGCTGTTGCCCGCCGCGCCCCCGCCTCTCGGCCGGTCCCGAGAAGGTCGCGTTCCCGTCCGGCGACCAGCGCTCCGTTCTCTACGCGGACGTGGACCGTCCGGATATCAAGCAGGTGCGGCGTCTGTTCGCGGCGCCGGAGACGGCCCGGGGGGCGAGGGCGGGAGCCCCGCGGCCCGCCCGCGCGCTCCTTACCATGGAGATCTACGCGGCCCGGACCGACGACCGGGGCGAGCCGCTCCGGGACGGGAACGGCCGCCTGGTCCGCGGCGACCTGACCGCGGTCTTCGTGATGGAGAAGCGCGCCGGGTGGGGCGCGGAGTATCCGGACGATCTGCGCAACGGCGAGTGGGAATACGCGCGGTTCACCGCCGACGGCCGTTCCGGCCCCGCCGACACCCGGGCGTGCCTCGGGTGCCACAAGCCCAAGGCGGCCCAGGACTACGTGTTCTCGTCCGAGAAGCTGATCGGCGCGCGATAGCCGGCGCGGCCGCCCGCCGCCACGGCCCGGGCGCTATACTCGGGCCGTGAACCCGTGGCACGACGTGGAGCTGGGGACAGACATCACGCGCGACTTTCGCTGCGTGATCGAGATCCCGAAGGGCTCCAAGGTGAAGTACGAGCTCGACAAGCAGACGGGCATGCTCTGGCTCGACCGCGTGCTCCACTCGGCCGTCCACTACCCGGCCAACTACGGCTTCCTGCCCCGGACCTACTGTGACGACGGCGACCCGCTCGACGTACTCGTGCTCGGCCAGGAACCGGTGGTGCCGCTCTGCATCCTGCGGGCCCGCGCCATCGGCGTCCTCACCATGAGCGACGACAAGGGCCAGGACGACAAGATCATCGCGGTCCACGTCGACGATCCGGAGTACGCCCACTACCGGGACGTCGCCGAGCTGCCCCCGCACCGCCTCAAGGAGATGCAGCGCTTCTTCCTCGACTACAAGGTTCTCGAGAACAAGGCGGTGGACGTCGACCGCATCCGGGGGCGAGCCGCCGCCGAGCAGGTGATCCGCGACGCGATCCGGCTCTACCGGGATCGGATCGCGCCCGCCGCGGCCAGGCCGGGGCCTGAGTCTCCCTAACTGACCGAAATCCCGCCCGTTTTGCCGATCGCTGCGGCGGGCCCGTCTCAGGATCCCGAACGGCTGTCGCGTGTGCTGTCCATCCTCCCGAAAAGCCTACGATTTCCTTGTTGCGAAAAATTCAGGGTGCTAGACTCAGCCGTGAGTTCGACCCCGTCTCAAACGACCTATTTGATAAGGGTGGCCTATGCTGATTAGCCTTCTCGCCGGGCTGTTCTCGAACGACCTTGCCATCGATCTGGGCACCGCCAACACGCTCGTCTACGTCCGCGGGGAGGGCATCGTCATGAACGAGCCCTCCATCGTCGCCATCCACCAGGCGGACCACTCAGTCCTGGCGGTGGGACACGAGGCCAAGGCCATGCTCGGGCGGACGCCGGGCAATATCACGGCGATCCGGCCGCTCAAGGACGGGGTCATCGCCGACTTCGACGTGACCGAGAAGATGTTGCACTACTTCATCAACAAGGTGCACCGGCGCCGTACCCTGGTGCACCCGCGAATCGTCATCGGCGTACCGTCGGGGATCACCCAGGTGGAGAAGCGGGCGGTGCGCGACTCGGCCATGCAGGCGGGCGCGCGCGAGGTGTACCTGATCGAGGAGCCCATGGCCGCGGCGATCGGGGCGGGCCTGCCCATCCAGGAGCCGGGCGGCAACATGATCGTGGACATGGGCGGCGGCACCACCGAGGTGGCGGTCATCTCGCTCTCGGGCATCGTCTACTCCAAGTCGGTCCGCATCGCGGGCGACGAGATGGACGAGGCCATCGTGCAGTACATCAAGAAGCACTACAACCTGCTCGTCGGCGAGCGGCGCGCGGAAGAGATCAAGATCAAGCTGGGTTCGGCCTACCCCATGGGTGGTGAGCGCATGACCATGGAGGTCAAGGGCCGCGACCTGATCGACGGGATCCCGAAGACCATCGTCGTCACCGACGAGGAGATCCGCGAAGCGCTGCGGGAGCCCGTCATGGCGATCGTGGATACGGTGCGGACCTGCCTCGAGCGGACCCCGCCCGAGTTGGCCGCCGACATCGTGGACAAGGGCATCGTGCTCACGGGCGGCGGCGCGCTACTGCGCGGCCTCGATCTGCTCCTGCGGCAGGAGACCGACCTCCCCATCACGGTCGGCGATGATCCGCTGTCCTGCGTGGCGCTCGGCACCGGTAAGGTGCTGGACGAGCTCGAGCTTCTCAAGAAGGTGGCGATCCCCGCCTGAACGCCGGCCTCGGGCCGGCCTTCCAGGACTGATCGGCCGTAAGGGTGACGGAGCGGTGAGAGTTCGCAGATACGGGATCCTTCTCGCGGTGCTCCTCGTGTCGTTCCTGCTGCTGACGGTGCAGACGCGCGGGGGCGGCACCGGGCGGGCGGGCGAGCTGGTGGCGATCGTGCTCACCCCGGTCCAGAGCCTGCTGGTGCGTGTCCATCGCGGCGCGCTCGGCTTCTGGGCGAACTACCTCGACTGGAAGTCGGTGCGCCGCGAGAACGCCGCGATCCGCGGCGAGAACGAGCAGCTCCGCGTCCAGACGCTCCAGGCCGGCGAGACGCGGGAGGAGAACACGCGGCTCCGCCGGCTGCTCGTGCTGCGCGACCGGCTGCCCCTGGCCACCGTGGCGGGGGAGGTCATCGGGCGCGAGGCGGGCGGCTGGGTGCGCTCCCTCACCGTCAATCGCGGGCGCGGCGACGGCATCGCCCAGCAGACGCCGGTCATCATGCCGGAGGGGCTGGTGGGGCGTGTGGTCCAGGTGCACCGGGGCGCCGCGGTCATCCAGCTCCTGAACGATCCGGCCTCCACGGTGGGCGCGGTGGTGCAGCGCACCCGCACCGCCGGGTTGGTGGAAGGCGACGCGGGCGGCGCGGTGCGCTTCAAGTTCATGGCCCGGGACGGCGCCAGCGTCGCGCCGGGCGACCTCGTGGTCACCTCGGGCCTGGGCACGCTCTTCCCCAAAGGTCTTCCGGTCGGACGCGTCGTCAAGATCGAGGACAAGGGCTCGGCCCTCTTCCACTTCGCGGTGCTCGCGCCCGCCGTCGACTTCTCCCGCGTCGAGGAAGTGCTGCTCGTCACCGGGCAGACGACCCAGGACATAGCCGCGCTGTTCCCGTCGGGCGGCTAGCGATGATGCTCCTGCTCCTGCTCCTCGTGACCGTGGGCGGCGGCGTCCTGCAATCCACCGTGGTCGCGGCCAAGAGCGTGGGCGGGGTCACGCCCGACGTGCCCCTCATCCTCACCGTGCTGATCGCCCTGCGCCACGGGCCGGAGGCGGGCTGTCTCGCCGGCTTCGTCGCGGGGTTGCTCCAGGACGCGACCGGAGGCGGGCTCGTGGGCGTGCAGGCCCTCACCAAGGGTCTGGCCGGCTTCGGCATGGGCCTCCTGGTGGGCCGCTTCTGGGTCACGAATCCGCTCGTCCAGGTGCCCGGCCTCGTGCTGCTGAGCGTGGCCGAGGGGCTCGGGCGGTTCCTCCTCCTGCAGATGTTCCACTACCCGGCGGCTTTCGGGGAGCTGATGCTCCACGTGATCCTGCCGCAGGCCCTCTACAACGGCCTGATCGGCACCCTGTGCATCCTGGCCGAGGCCGGCTACGAGCTGATCCGGAGGCGCACGTGGCTGTGAGCCCGGCGCCCCCGAATCGCCGCGACGCCTGGGGCCGGCGCGTCCTCGCGCTGGCGGTGGTCAGCTCCATCGGCTTCGTCGCGCTGCTCGGCCAGCTCTGGTACCTCCAGGTGCTGGAAGGCGGCCGCCTGCAGGAGCTGTCGGAGAAGAACCGGATCCGCATCCGTCCGGTCGCCGCGCCTCGCGGTATCCTCTTCGACCGGAACGGGCTCGCGCTGGTGGACAACCGCCCGGCCTTCACCCTCTCGCTGATCCCTCGCGAGATGGAGGACCGGAACCAGGTGGTGGCGCGGCTGTCCGTCTTGCTCAAGATGCCGGTGGGCGAGCTGCTGGAGGCCCTCGAGAAGGTGCCCGCGGATTCGATCCGTCCGGTACGGGTGCGGCGCGGCCTGTCGCTGGAGGACGTCACGATGGTGGAGGAGCGCAAGCTCGAGCTCCCGGGCGTCATCGTGGAGGTCGAGCCCCAGCGCACCTATCCCACCAGCACCTTCGCGGCCCACCTCTTGGGCTACGTGCGAGAAGTCAGCGACGAGCAGATGAAGCAGGGCCGCTATCGCCGCGGCGACATGATCGGGCAGTCCGGCCTCGAGCGGCTCCTCGACGAGTACCTGCGCGGGCGCGACGGCGGCGAGCGGATCGAGGTGGACGCGCTCGGCCGGCCGGTACAGGTCATGCGCCGCGAGGAGCCCGATCCGGGCGCCCAGGTCATCACCACCGTCGATCGCCGCATCCAGGAGGCGGCGGAGCGGGCGATGGCCGGGAAGGCCGGCTCGGTGGTGGTGATAGACCCGCGCAACGGCGACGTGCTCGCCCTGACCTCGAGCCCCGCGTTCCCGCTCGATCGGCTCACCGGGAACCTGGACCGGGACGAGTGGGTGCGTCTCGTGCGCGATCCCATGTCTCCGCTCATGAACCGCGCGCTCCAGGGCCAGTACCCGCCCGCGTCGGTCTTCAAGATCATCGTCGCGGCCGCCGGGCTCCAGGAAGGCTCGCTCACCCCGATGGATCACGTCTTCTGCAACGGCGAGTTCACCCTGGGCAACTGGACCTTCAAGGACTGGAAGCCGGGCGGGCACGGACACGTGAACCTGCACGCGTCCATCGCGCAGTCGTGCGACATCTTCTTCTACCAGGCCGGGCTCAAGGTGGGCGGCGACGTCATGGCGAAGTACGCGCAGGCCTTCGGGTTCGGGGCTCCCACCGGCATCGATCTGGGCGGCGAGCGCTTCGGGCTGGTGCCGTTCTCCCCCGCCCAGCGCCAGCGCACCAAGCGGAGCTGGCTGCCCGGCGACACCGTGAACATGTCCATCGGACAGGGGCAGCTCCTCGTGACGCCGCTCCAGATCGCGCGCATGATGGCGGCGGTGGCCAACGGTGGCGTCATGTGGAAGCCGCGGCTGGTCCAGCGCGTCGAGCGGGCGGACGGGACGCTCGCCTACAGCTCGTCGAGCCAGATGACGGAGCGGGTCGACCTGTCGCCGGTCGTCTGGGCCTTCCTGCGCCATTCGCTGGCCGCGGTGGTCAAGGACGGCACCGGCGCGCTGGCCCGGGTGCCCGGGGTCGAGATCGCGGGCAAGACGGGGACCGCCCAGACCGTCTCGAAGAGCGATTCCTCCAAGGGGCAAGACCACGCGTGGTTCGCCTCGTTCGCCCCCGTCGACGACCCCCAGTACGTCGTGGTGGTGCTGGTCGAACGCGGCGGCAAGGGCGGCCAGGTCGCGGCCCCGATCGCGCGGCAGATCTACGAAGCCATCTTCCTCCAGAAGGTGGCCCAGGTGACGATCGGCGAGTCCAGTTGATGCTGAAGATGGACCGGCGGCTGCTCCAGAACGTCGATTGGCCATTGCTGGGCGCCGCGTTTTTCATCATCGGGCTCAGCCTCATGTGCCTCTGGAGCCTCAATCCGGGCCGCGGGATCTCGGCGCTGATGTGGCGCCAGCTCTCCTGGGTGGGCGTCGGTCTCGTCGGGCTGCTGGTGGTGGTCAGCGTGGACTACCGGAACCTGGTGCGGTTCGCCCCGGTGTTCTACGTGGTCGGCGTCGGGCTCCTGCTCTCGGTGTTCATCCTGGGCCGCACCGTCTCGGGCGCGCGGCGCTGGATCCACCTGGGGCCCCTCACGGTGCAGCCGTCGGAGCTCTTCAAGCTGATTTTCATCATCACGCTGGCCTGGGCGCTGACCTCCGCACGCGGGGAGCGATTGAGCCGGGCCTCCCTGGTGGGCACCTTCGTGCTCCTGGGCGTACCGTTCTTCCTGGTGGTGCGGCAGCCGGACCTGGGCACCGCGCTGGTGCTGGTGCCGGTGCTGGGCGCCACCCTGGTGGGCCTCGGCCTGCGCATGAAGGTGCTGGGGGGGCTCGCGCTGGGGTCGGTGGCGCTCATGCCGCTCGCCTGGTTCGTGCTCAAGCCCTACCAGCGTGACCGGCTGCTCGTCTATCTCGATCCGTTCCGCGATCCGCTCGGAACGGCCTACAATGTCATTCAGGCGAAGATCGCCATTGGTTCGGGCCAGCTCCTGGGGAAGGGCATCGGCGGCGCGACGCAGAGCCGCCTGGCCTTTCTCCCCGAGCGGCACACTGATTTCATTTTTGCCGTGTTCGCGGAGATGTGGGGGTTTCTGGGTTGTCTCGTGCTGGTCGTGGCCTACGCGCTCCTGGTGTTGCGGGGGTTCGAGATCGCGGCCGGCACGCGGGAGACCCGGGGGCGCATCCTGGCCCTCGGGGTGACGAGCGTGTTCGCGGTCCAGATCCTGATCAATATCGGCATGGTGACGGGCCTGCTCCCCATCGTGGGGATTCCGCTGCCGCTCATGAGCTACGGCGGATCCTCCATGGTGGTCTCGCTGACAGCACTGGGTCTCCTGATCTCGATCCGAATGCGGCAGTTCCACTAACCGCATAATTGCTGGCCGGGTCCCCCATCGGGACCCCGGATCGAGGTCGGCCGTGGGAAAGCGCATCGTCGTCAACGCCGGTGTGACGGAAACGCGTCTCGCCGTCCAGGATGGAAATCTCCTCACCGAGCTGTACATCGAGCGCGCCGACCGGCGCTCCATCGTCGGCAACATCTACAAGGGCGTCGTCACCAACGTGCTGCCCGGCATGCAGGCCGCGTTCGTGGACATCGGGCTCGCCAAGGACGCCTTTCTCTACGCGGGCGACTACACCGCCAGCCTCGGCGCGGAGGACCAGGCCCCGCCCGCGGAGGAGGAGTCCTCCGACGTGGACGAGGGCGAGGGCGAGGCGGAAGGCGACGTCGAGGCCGCGCCGCGGCGGCAGGCGGTCGCGCCCATCGAGGAGATGCTGCGCAAGGGCCAGGAGGTCCTGGTGCAGGTCTCGAAGGAGTCGCTCGGCTCCAAGGGGGCGCGGGTGACCTCGTTCGTGTCCATCCCGGGCCGCTACATCGTTTTGATGCCCCAGTCGCGCCACGTCGGCGTCTCGCGCCGGATCCACGACGACGCCGAGCGGGATCGGCTCCGCGCCATCGTCAAGGGAATGCCCGCGCAGTCGGGGGGATTCATTGTCAGGACCGTCGCGGAGGGCAAGGGGGAGGAGGAGCTGGCCGCCGACATCCAGTTCCTGAGCCGGCTCTGGGCCCAGGTCCTGACGCGCTCCGAGTCGGCCAAGGCGCCGTCCCTGCTCCACGCGGAGATGGACGTCACCTTCCGGGTGGTGCGCGATCTCTTCTCTCCCGAGATCGAGGAGTTCCTGGTGGACAGCCCCTCCGCCTACGAGAAGTGCCTCGAGTTCGCCACCCAGCTCGTGCCCCAGCTCGCTGCCCGGGTCAAGCAGTGGGACAAGGACGCGCCGATCTTCGAGGCCACCGGCATCGAGCGCGAGATCGAGAAGGCGTTGCGGCGACGGGTCTGGCTCAAGTCCGGCGGCTACATCGTCATCGACCACACCGAGGCCCTCGTGGCCATCGACGTCAATACCGGCAAGTACGTGGGCAAGCGCGACTTCGAGGAGACGGTGCTCAAGATCAACCTGGAGGCGGCCACCGAGGTGGTGCGCCAGATCCGGCTGCGGGACCTGGGCGGGATCATCATCATCGACTTCATCGACATGGAGCGGGCCGAGCACCGCGACCAGGTCTTCAAGGCGCTCACGCGCGCGCTCGTCGACGACAAGGCCCGCACCAACGTGCTCGAGATCTCCGAGCTCGGCCTGGTGGAGATGACCCGCAAGCGCGTCCGGCAGAGCCTGCAGTCGCTCTTCTGCGCCCCGTGCCCGACCTGCAAGGGCAGCGGCGTGGTCAAGTCGGACGTCACCCTCTCCGCCGAGATCTTCCGCAAGATCCAGGCGCAGAGCAAGGAGGGCGGCGGCCGGGACGTGGTGATCCGCGTCCACCCGGAGATGGCCCATCACCTGGAGTCGAGCCAGCGCGAGGGCCTCGAGAAGCTGCAGGCCCTGATCGGGCGGAAGATCGTGATCCAGGCGACGGCGTCCTATCATCGCGAGCAGTACGACCTGACCGTCAAGTAGCACGGAGGCGGGGCGCGTGACTCGACCCTCTCGCATCAGCCGCGGCGTCATCCTCGGCCAGCTCCGGCTGGCCGCCACCAAGGGCGACCGCGCGGCCCTGACCCTCGCGGTGGACCAGATGAAGACGTGGGCGTACTCGCCCCGGTACTGGCAGAAGTACATGCAGCTCCTGACGCATCCCCTCGCGCGCCTCGTCGACCTGACCGTGATCAAGCAGGGCGACAAGATCGCGCACCAGAAAGGGTGGGTGAAGCTCCCGCGGGCGCCGCGCAAGCCCAAGCGCAAGCTCGAGCGCGGCGCCGCCGGCCGCCGCCCGCGTCCCGCGGCCGCCCCCGCTCAGCCTTCCCTGTTCCCGGAGCTCTGACCGCGCGCGGCGGTCCGTCTCCGCCCCCCGCGCCTACCCGGGTAGGGTATAAGCTGGGAGGCCGGATGGGACGGCGGGGTGCGATCGGGCTGATCGGGGGACTCGCGGCGCTGGCCGCCGCGACCGCCTGGCTGGTCCCGCCGATCCCCCAGAATCTCGCCTACCACCGCCTGGCGGACTCACGCGCGTGGCTCGGCATTCCCAACGCCCTGAACGTGCTGTCCAACGCGGGCTTTCTCCTGATCGGCGCGCTGGGGCTGGCCTTCGTGCTCGGGGGCGGTGGCCGCGCCTTCCGGGAGCCGGGCGAGCGGTGTCCGTACGTGGTCTTCTTCGGCGGCCTGCTCCTGACCGGGGTCGGCTCCGCGTACTACCACTGGGAGCCGGGCAACGCCCGGCTGGCCTGGGACCGGCTGCCGCTGGGCATCACCCTGATGGGCCTGCTCGCCGCCACCATCGCGGAGCGGATCGGCGTGAAGGCGGCCCGATGGCTCCTGGGCCCGCTCGTCGCGATCGCGGTGGGCTCCGTCGTCTACTGGCACTGGACCGAGCAGCAGGGCGCGGGCGATCTCCGCCTCTACGCCCTGGTCCAGTTCTATCCGATCGTGGCGGTCCCGCTCATGCTGTGGTGGCTGGCACCCCGCTACACCCGCGGGGGCGATCTCCTGGCGGCCGCGGCGACCTACGCGGCGGCCAAGGGGCCGGAGCTCCTGGACGGGTGGATTCTCTCGGCGACCCGTGTGGTCAGCGGGCACACGCTCAAACATCTGCTGGCCGCGCTGGCCGGGTACTGGGTGCTGCGCATGCTCCGGCACCGCCGGCCGGCCTGAGGGCGGGGGACATGACGATGGACAGCCAGACGAAGGCGAAGGCGCTGGGCCGGCTGCGCCGGATCGAAGGCCAGGTGCAGGGCATCCAGCGGATGGTCGAGGAGGACAAGTCCTGCGTGGACATCCTCCTCCAGCTGGCCGCGGTGCAGGGCGCGGTGGAGCAGGTGCAGAAGCTCCTGCTGGGCCAGCACCTCGAGGCGTGCGTCGCGGAGGCGGTCCGCGCGCCGAGCTCGCGCGATCGCCAGCGGAAGATGGACGAGCTGCTCGACGTCTTCTCGCGGTTCTCCGGACGCTAGGAGCGGTATGCTCGATCCGGTTGTCCATAGCTTGCGGAAAGGAGCGATGACGATGGCCAAGGATCCGGTGTGTCAGATGGATGTGGAGCCGAAGCACGGGGCGGCGCAGTCCCAGTACCAGGGACAGACGTATTACTTCTGCGCGGTCGGCTGCAAGACCAAGTTCGACGCCGATCCCCGGAAGTATCTCGGCAAGTGATCGGGTCGCCGTTCCTCGCCGGCCGCGACCGGTACGAGCGGGTGATGGAGGGGTGGGTGGACAACACCCACGACGCGGCCTTCACCCACACCGTGCGCATCACGGACCCGGACGGCGGGGTCGAGGTCAGCCTGGTCTGCACCCCGTCGCCCGGCTACGAGGTCCAGGCCGCGACCGCCCGCGCGCTGCCGGGGGCCGACCCGGGCATCGCCGCGGATCTTGCCGCGCTGGCCGGCACGCGGATGGTGGGGGGCTTCACCAAGCGCCTGGCCGAGCTGTGCGGGACGCGACCGGGCGCGGGGCTGTTCGTCGACGCGGGTATCGAGGTGGCTCGGCTGGCCCGCCAGGTCACCAAGCTGCCCGCGCCCGTCACCGCCGGGCTCGATCCGGGGGATGCGCTCGCCTGCTGGCAGCTCGACATGACGGGCTGGGTGGATCTCCCCGACTCCTGCTTCACGTACGGTGAGGCCGGCCGCGCCCTGTTCGGGACCCGGCCGGTGACCACGCCGATGGTGCCCGCGCTCTACAGTCCGCCCCCCGGAGCCCGGAAGATCTTCACGAGGAAGAAGGTCGCGCGTCTGGTGCTCACCGGCCGGCGCCTGCACCTCTTCCATTCGATGCACGACAACGTGCACGGGTTCGACCTGCACTACGAGCTGGACCTGGACCGGGGCCTCGTCGTGGCCGCCGACTCGATCACCTCGCGGCTGCCGTACGCGGGAATCTGCAGCGAGCCCCAGGGCAAGATCAGGTCGCTGCTCGACCAGCCGGCCGACGCGCGGCTCCGCAAGCGGATCCAGACCTCGATCGGAGGCAGCTCGGGCTGCGCCCAGCTCTACGACCTGACCGCCGACCTGCTCAAGCTGCTGTCGCTGCCAGATCTGTAAGTAGCCGGTAAAATTGTCTAATCTGGAACAATTGACAATCAGGGTATCGCCCGATACTATTCTGTACCGACTGGTCAGTATAGCCGGACGAGGAGCGAGACGATGGCGAGCGCGAGCCCGGTAGTCAGCGAGAGCAAGACCCAGCCCGAGACCAAGAGCCAGAAGGGTGCCGCAACGCGCGATCAGATCCTCAACGCGGCCTCTCGTCTCATCCACGTGCAGGGCTACCAGTCCACCTCGCTCGACGACGTGCTGAGAGAGAGCGGGGTCGGCAAGGGCAACTTCTACTACTACTTCAAGAGCAAGGAAGACCTGGGCTACGCGATCATCGATCGGATCAGGCGCGCCTTCATCGAGCGCGGCCTGGGCCCCGCCTTCGCGGACGCGGACGCCGATCCGGTCGGCCAGCTCCACGCCTTCTTCGATCGGGTGCTCGACTCGCAGCGGCAGCGCAATTGCGTGGGTGGCTGCGCGATGGGCAATCTCGCGTCCGAGCTCTCCGACGTCCACGAGGGCTTCCGCCAGCAGCTGGCCGGAATCTTCGACGTCTACCGGGACCACCTCGCGGACGCGATCCGGCGGGGCCAGCGGAGCGGCCGGCTCCGCTGGGACGCGGACGCCGCGCGGGTGGCCCAGTTCCTCGTGGCCGGCCTCGAGGGCGCCATCCTCTTGGGCAAGGTCACCCGGGACATCACGGTCATCGAGCGATGCGTGGAGGAGCTGAAGGAGCACCTCACGCTCTACAGGATCTGAGCATGACGACGCTGCACGCACCGAACGGACATCAGAACACCGCGGGGGGCCCGAGGAAGGCGGATCGGGACGCCGAGCTGGTGGAGCGCCTGCGCCGGCAGGATCCCGGCGCGCCGGAGGAGCTGATCGCCACCTACGGCGACCGGGTCTACCGGCTCGCCATCCGCATCACGAGCAATGAGCAGGATGCGGAGGAAGTGGTGCAGGACGCGCTCTGGACGGCCGCCCGCAAGATCGACACCTTCAAGGGCGAGTCCGCCTTTGGGAGCTGGGTCTACCGCATCACCGCCAACGCGGCCTACCAGAAGCTCCGCAGCCGGCATGGCCAGCGCAACGAGATTTCCTGGGACGCCCTGTCGCCCGGCTTCGACGAGCTCGGCCAGCACGCGGAGCCGCTCCGCGACTGGTCGGGGCGCACCGAGGAGCCGGCGCTCCAGACCGAGCTGCGCAAGCTGCTGACCACCGCCATCGACGATCTGCCCGGGGACTACCGGACCGCGTTCCTCCTGCACGACGTCGAGGGGCTCTCCAACCCGGAGATCGCCGAAGCGCTGCACATCAGCCTGCCTGCCGTGAAGTCGCGCGTGCACCGCTCGCGGTTGTTCCTCCGCCAGCGGCTGGGCGACTACATGCGGACCGCCTGACGGCACCTAAAGCCCCGTCCAGCTTGACTTTCGGCGGGACCCTGTGGTCAGATAGGCGCTCGCGGCAATTCCAGGCGACGGATGCAGGGTGGTCCCACGGGCGGCAATCACGAGACAGACACGAGATAGAAAGGTCGTCGGCATGGAAGCGGTGATCGCGACAGGGGGCAAGCAGTACCGCGTCGCTCCGGGACAGGTCATCCGGGTCGAGCGGCTGGGTAAGGACAAGGGGGCCGCGGTGGAGTTCACCCAGGTCCTGCTGGTCAATCAGGACGGGCAGGTGACGGTGGATTCGAAGGCGCTCGCCTCCGCCAAGGTCACCGGCGAAGTGGTGGCCGAGCGCCGGGGCGCCAAGGTCCTGGTCGTGAAGTTCAAGCGGCGGAAGAACTATCGGCGCCACCGCGGGCATCGGCAGACCATGACCGCGGTGCGCATCACGAAGATCGAGGTCTAGGGCCATGGCTCACAAGAAGGGTGTCGGCAGCTCGAGGAACGGTCGCGACTCCAATCCCCAGATGCTGGGGGTGAAGCGCTTCGGCGGGCAGTTCGTCACCGCGGGCAGCATCCTGGTACGGCAGCGCGGGACCCGCTTCAAGCCGGGCGCGAACGTGGGCCTGGGCGTGGACCATACGCTCTTCGCCAAGTCCGACGGCTACGTGCGCTTCGAGCGCAAGGGCGACGACAAGTACGTCAGCATCGCCCAGCAGCAGCCTGCCTGAGCCGATCCGGCACCGCCGGACTGACGCCACGCCATGTTCGTCGACGAGATCGATGTTTTCGTGAAGGGTGGCGATGGCGGCGCGGGCTGCATCAGCTTCCGGCGTGAGAAGTACGTGCCCCGCGGCGGCCCCGACGGTGGCGATGGCGGGGACGGCGGCAGCGTGATCCTCGAGGCGGATCCTTCCATCACCACCCTGCTGGACTTCCACTATCAGCGCCACTACACGGCCGAGCGTGGCCAGCACGGCAAGGGCTCCAACAAGCAGGGGGCGAGCGGCGCCGACACCGTCCTGCGCGTGCCGCTCGGCACCATGGTCTCCGAACGGGACGGTCGCCTGCCGCTGGGCGACCTCACCGCGCCCGGGGAACGGCTGCAGGTGGCCCGGGGGGCCCGGGGCGGGCGCGGGAACGCACGCTTCGCCACCTCCACCAATCGCGCCCCGCGCCGCGCCGATCTGGGCCGGGCGGGCGAGGAGCGCTGGGTCCACCTCGAGCTGAAGCTCCTGGCCGACGTGGGGGTGATCGGCTTCCCGAACGCGGGCAAGTCCACGCTGGTCTCGCGGCTTTCGGCGGCCAAGCCCAAGATCGCCGACTATCCCTTCACGACGCTCGTGCCCTCGCTCGGCATCGTCCGGGCGGACGAGGATCGGAGCTTCGTCATCGCCGATCTCCCCGGGCTCATTCCCGGCGCGGCCGAGGGCAAGGGCCTCGGGCACCGCTTCCTGCGCCACACGGAGCGCACGCGGGTGCTCGTGCATCTCATCGATCTCGATCCCTCCACCGGGCGCGATCCGCTGGCCGACTACCACGCGATCCAGGACGAGCTGCGCGCGTATTCGGAGGAGCTGGCCGCGCGGCCGCAGCTCGTGGCCGTGAACAAGGTGGAGCTGCCGGGCACCGAGCCGGCGCGCGCCGCCGTCGAGCGCTTCTGCGCGGCCCACGGCCTGGTGTTCCACGCCATCTCCGCGGTGACCGGGGAAGGCCTGCCCGCGCTGGTCCACGAGATGGCCCGGCGTCTGGCGAGCGAGCCATGGATGCCCGCCGCGCGCTGAGCCAAGCCCGCCGCGTCGTGGTGAAGGTCGGTAGCGGGCTGGTCACCACGCCGGGGGAAGGCCCGTCGAGCGAGACGATCGCCCGCCTCGCCGGCGATCTGGCCGCCCTCGTCCAAGACCGCCGCGAAGTCGCGCTCGTGTCCTCCGGGGCCATCGCCACCGGCGTGGCCCGCTTGGGCCTCAAGGGGCGGCCCCAGTCGATCCCGGAAAAGCAGGCGGCGGCCGCGGTCGGGCAGTCCGCGCTGATGTGGGAATACGAGCAGGCGTTCAAGAAGCACGGCATCCCGGTGGGCCAGGTGCTGCTCACCGGCCAGGACATCAGCGATCGCTCGCGCTATCTCAATGCCCGCAACACCCTCCTCGCCCTGCTCGACTACGGGGTGCTGCCGGTGATCAACGAGAACGACACGGTGGCGGTGGACGAGATCAAGGTGGGCGACAATGACAACCTCGCCGCCCTGGTCGCGCACCTCATCGACGCCGATCTGCTCGTGCTCCTGACCGACGTGGACGGGCTCTACACCGGCGATCCCCGCCGCGATCCGGGGGCCCGCCGCCTGGAGACCGTCGAGGCCGTCACCGACGACATCCAGAAGATGGTCTTCGACGCCTCCGCAACGGTGTCGGTGGGAGGCATGAGCACCAAGCTGGAGGCGGCGCAGAAGGCGGGCGCCTCCGGGATCCCCATGGTGATCGCGAGCGGGCGGGAGCCCGGGATCCTCCAGCGGCTGCTCAAGGGAGAGCCGGTGGGGACGTACTTCCAGCCGCGGGACGACCGCCTCGCCGCGCGCAAGCGGTGGATCGCCTTCGCGGTGCCGCCCCAGGGGCGACTCACGGTTGACGCGGGCGCGAAGAAGGCCTTAACTGAGAGGGGCACGAGCCTGCTCCCCTCCGGGCTGGTGGAGGTGAGCGGCGAGTTCCACGCGGGCGAGGTGGTGACGCTGACCCAGCTCGACGGCCAGGAGTTCGCGCGCGGCCTCGTGAACTACGACGCGGGCGAGCTGCGGCGGATCCGGGGCGCGAAGACGAAGGACATCGAGAAGGCGCTGGGCTACAAGGGTGTCGACGAGGTGATCCACCGGGACAACCTGGTGATCCTCTGAAAGCGGGGAGCGGGAATAACCGCTCACGAATGGGAGAGGCAGGCATGGACGCGGCGGCACAGGTCGAGGCGAAGGCGCGGGCGGCTAAGGAGGCGGCGCGGGTGCTCGCGCTGGCCCCGAGCCGGGCCAAGAACGAGGCCCTCGCCCAGATGGCGCGCGGGCTCGAGGAGAAGTCGGGCGCGATCCTCGAGGCCAACCGGCAGGATCTCGAGCGCGCCCGCGCCGCGGGCCACCCGCGCGCCTTCGTGGACCGCCTCACCCTCACCGAGAGCCGCATCGAGGAGATGGCGGTGGGGCTGCGCCACGTGGCCGGCCTCCCCGATCCGGTCGGCGAGACCGTCGAGACCTGGCGCCGGCCCTCCGGCCTCGAGATCGCGCGCGTGCGCGTCCCCCTGGGGGTCATCGGCTTCATCTACGAGTCGCGGCCCAACGTGACCGCGGACGCGGCCGGCCTCTGCCTGAAGTCGGGCAACGCGGTGCTGCTGCGGGGCGGTAGCGAGGCCCTCGAGTCCAATACCATGCTGGCCCAGATCCTGTCCCGGGCTGTCGAGAAGGCCGGCCTGCCACCCGAGATCATCCAGGCGGTGGAGACGGCGGACCGCGCCGCAGTGCTCGCCATGCTCACCCTGGACCGCTACCTCGACCTCATCATCCCGCGCGGCGGTGAGGAGTTTGTGCGGCTCGTGGCGGAGCGCTCGACGGTCCCGGTGCTCAAGCACGACAAGGGGCTCTGCCACCTCTACGTGGACGAGGGCGCGGATCTCGACATGGCGGTGGCGGTGGCGATCAACGCCAAGGTTCAGCGGGTCAGCGTCTGCAACTCGCTGGAGACCCTCCTCGTGCACGCGGCCATCGCGCCGGAGCTCCTCCCGCGGCTGGCCGCCCGGCTCGCGGAGGCGGGCGTGGAGACGCGCGCCGACGAGCGGGCACGGGCCCTGATGCCCGGGGCCCGGGAGGCCGAGCCGGCGGACTGGGACGCGGAGTACCTCGACTACATCCTGGCGGTGCGGGTAGTGGAGAGCTTCGAGGAGGCGGTCGCCCACATCCGGCGCCACGGCTCGGGGCTGGCCGAGTCCATCGTCACCCGCGACCTGCGGCGCGCCCGGCGCTTCACCCAGGAGGTGGACGCGGCGGCGGTGCTCGTCAACGCCTCCACGCGGCTCGTCGACGGCAGCCAGTTCGGGATGGGCGCCGAGATGGGCATCTCCACTTCCCGCGTCCACGCCCGGGGCCCGGTCGGGGTGCGCGAGCTGACGACCACCAAGTTCGTGGTGTGGGGCGACGGGCATATCCGGGAGTAGCCGCCTGCAGCCGCGCGTCGGCGTCTTCGGGGGATCGTTCAACCCGATCCACTTCGGCCACCTCCTCGTGGCCGACGAAGTCTGTGAAGCCCTCCGCCTCGACCGCGTGCTGCTGGTGCCGGCCGCGCAGCCGCCCCACAAGGCGGCGACCGAGCTGGCTCCCGCCGCCCATCGCTACCGGATGACCACGCTCGCGGTCCGCGAGCACCCGCGCTTCGAGGTCTCGGACGTCGAGGTCAAGCGGAGCGGCCCGTCCTACACGGTGGACACCCTCACCACGCTCCAGGATCGCGGGCGGCTGCACCTCATCATCGGATCCGAGACCTTCCTCGATCTGCTCAACTGGCGTGAGCCGCGGCGCGTCGCGACCCTCGCGCGCCTGGTGGTGATCCCGCGCAACGGCATGGGCTTCGACCCCGAGACCCCCGCCGCGCTCAAGGTGATGCGGGAGCTGGGCCTGCCCGGTTTCGTGCCCGCGAGCGTCGAGCCGTCGGACGACCCGGCTCCGATCCTGGTGCACGCGGCGTCCCTGCCCATCTCGGGCTCGGACCTGCGCCGGCGCGCCCGCGAGGGCCGGAGCCTCGCCTTCCGCATGCCCGAGCCGGTGGTGTCCTATATCCGCGACCAGCAGCTCTACCGTCTGGAGGCCTGATGGCCATCCTGTCCGCCGAAGCCGTCGTCCGCGTGGCCGCCCACGCGGCTCTCGACAAGAAGGCGATCGATCTGGTGGTGCTAAATCTTGAGGGGCTGTCGAGCATCGCCGACTACTTTCTCGTCTGCAGCGCCCGGTCCACGCCCCAGGCCGACACCATCGCGGACGCGGTCCGCGGCGCGCTGCGCGCGGCGGGCGTCCGGCCGCGCCACAACGAGGGCAGCGCGGAGAGCGGCTGGCTCCTTCTCGACTACGCCGACGTGGTGGTGCACGTGTTTCTCGAGGAGACGCGCGGATTCTACTCGCTGGAGCGGTTGTGGGGCGACGCGCCGCTCGTCTCGGTCGAAGGAGGCGGCGCCCGGGATTGATTTGCGTAGGACCCCATGGTAGCCTGCGCGACTAGCGGCGACGCCGCGTGAAGCGATAGGAGGCCAGTGATGAAGAAAGACCGTTTGACTCAGCTCCGCAAGAAGCTGGAGGAGAAGCACCGCCAGCTCGAGGAGGAGGTGGGCCGGAACGTCCTCTATGGGAAGGGCCCCGAAGACGATTCCATCAAGGACCTGGGTGACCAGGCCTCTTCCGCCTACAATCGCGAGTTCCTCTTCGAGCTGGGCAACGGCGAGCGCCGGAGGCTGAAGGAAGTCGCGCTGGCGCTGCAGAAGATCATCGAAGGCGGGTTCGGCGATTGCGAGCGCTGCGGCGAGCCCATCGCCGACAAGCGCCTGGACGCGGTGCCGGACGCGCGCTACTGCATCGAGTGCCAGCGCGCGATCGAAGAGGAAGAGCGTACCGCGGCCCGCTAGCGCCGCCGCTCCGCTCCGTCCGTGTCGATCCGCTTCGGCCTCGTCGTCGGCCTTCTCTTCGCCATTGTCGTCACCTACCTGACCTCCATCAATCCCAGTCGCGTGCACGTCGCCCTCGGCGGCGACTGGGCCTTCGACATCCCCTTGATGGCGCTGATCGCGGTCGTGTTCGGCGCCGGCGCGGGCCTGGCCCTGGTGCTCGGGATCCTCCGCGACGTCACGCGCTCCTACGCGCGCCGGACCGACCCCCTCGATGCGGCGCCGCGCATCGCGCCCGCGGCCCCCGCCCGTTCGGCGGCCGACGCTCCGGGTGAGCCCACGGCCCAGGCCGGCCGCGACGCGCTGATCGAGCGCCGGCGCTTCGCCGAGGCCCTGGAGATCCAGGCGCGCGTGGTGCAGGCGGCCCCGCGGGAGGAGCGGGCGGCCGAGGGAACCGTGCTGGCCGGCCTGCACTACGAGATCGGCCGGGAGCGGCTCGAGAAGGACGATCGCGCCGGCGCGATCTCGCACCTGAAGGACGCCCTGCGGGCCCAGCCCGACTTCGTGCCCGCGGCCCTGCTCCTGGGCGAGGCCCATCTCAAGGCGGGCGAGCCGCGCGAGGCGCTCCGCGTCTGGGAGCGGGCGGCCGAGGGACCGCAGCCGGCCCTGCCGGTGCTGTCGCGTATCGAGCAGCTGCACCGCTCCGAGGGCCGGCCCACCCGCATGATCTCGCTCTACCAGGACGCGCTCGCCCGCCAGCCCGACAATCTGGCGCTGGCCTTCGGGCTGGGCCGCGTCTACTTCGAGCTCGCGATGCTCGACGAGGCGGCGGAGCAATTCCAGAAGATGGAGGTGCGCGCGCCCGAGCTGCCCCTCATCCACGCTTACCTCGGCGCGATCCTGGAGCGGCGGGGAGAGTTCCGGGACGCGATGGAGGAGTATCGGCGCGCGCTCCGGCAGAGCGATCGCATCGAGTGGCCGCATCGCTGCGCGGCGTGCGGCGCCACCCACTCCCGCTGGGTCGACCGGTGTCCCGCCTGCCGTCGCTGGAACACGTCCCGGCCCTAGACCCCGCGCGGCCCGACGCCGGCCTCTGGCGTGGGTGGGCGGGCGGGCTGTTGGATCTTGTCTTTCCTCCGTTCTGCCCGGTGTGTCGGGGGCGGCTTGGGGATGGGCGGCGAGATCCTCTTTGTGGCGGCTGTTGGTTGGCGATTGGGCGGATACGGCCACCGTGGTGTCGCGTATGCGGGATGCCCCTGTTCATACGCGGGGGCCCAGAAATGGCCCCCGCACTCCGCCAAACCGCGGACGCTCGTTCCGGCGCCGCAGTGCCCGCGGTGCTCCCCCAATCCGCGGACCCTCGTTCCGGCGCAGCGTTGGCCCCTGCACTCCGCCAATCCGCGGACATTCGTTCCGACCCCGGGCCGCTCTGCGCGCAATGCCGGAGGCGGGCGCCGGGGTTTGACTATGCGCGGAGCGCGGCGCGCTACGAGGACGTGGTTCGGGAGGCGCTGCACGCGTTCAAGTTCCGTGGCCGGCGGGCCCTGGCCGCTCCGCTCGGCGATCTGCTGGTCGAGGCGATGGAGGGCTGGCTGCCGGTCGGGGTTCCGGCTCTGCTGCTGCCGGTGCCGCTGCACCCGCGCCGCGAGCGGGAGCGCGGCTTCAACCAGGCCTCGCTGCTGGCGTGGCGGGTCGGCCGGGCCTGGCAGTGCCCGGTCCGTAACGACGTGCTGGTCCGCGCGGTGGCCACGCATTCTCAGACCGAGCTCGACGCCCCGGCCCGGCGGGCGAACGTGCGAGACGCCTTCCGGCTGCGCCGTCCCGAGCTGATCGCGGGCCGCCACGTGCTCCTCGTGGACGATATCCTGACCACGGGCGCGACCCTCTCCGAATGCGCTCGCTGTCTCCGGGAGGGCGGCGCCGCCGCGGTCGGGGCGCTGACCGTGGCCAGGGTGGTCTAGCCCGGTCGGAGGCAAGCTTGCGCCTCACCGCCTGGGCTCGCTATAATCAGAGTCCTTCGTGGGACCGGAAGTATTCAACAAACCGAGACAAACAGGAAAGGGAGCGCCCATGGCAGTGCGTGTTGGAGTCAACGGGTTCGGACGCATCGGCCGGGTCTTCTTTCGCGCGGCGCTCGAGTCCTCGGATCTCGAGGTGGTGGCGGTCAATGACCTGGCCGACGCCAAGACGCTGGCCCACCTGCTGAAGCACGATTCCGTCCACGGCACGCTGAACGCCGAGGTGAAGGCCAAGGGTGAAGCCATCTTCGTCAACGGGCGGGAGATCCGCGTCTGCTCCGCCAAGGACCCGGCCACGCTCCCGTGGGGAGAGATGGGCGTGGGGATCGTGGTGGAGTCCACCGGCGTCTTCCGGGACCGGGCCATGACCTCCAAGCACCTGCAGGCCGGCGCCAAGAAGGTCGTGATCACCGCGCCCGCCAAGGACCCGGACATCACGGTCGTGCTCGGCGTCAACGAGGGCAAGTACGACCCGGTCAAGCACGAGCTGGTCTCGAACGCCTCGTGCACCACCAACTGCCTGGCCACGGTGGCGAAGGTCCTGCTCGACAACTTCGGCATCAAGCGGGGCTTCGCCTCGACCGTGCACTCCTACACCAACGACCAGCCGATCCAGGATTTCCCGCACAAGGACCTGCGTCGCGCCCGCGCGGGCGCGGTCAGCATGATCCCCACCACCACCGGGGCCGCGACCGCGGTGGGCCTGGTGCTGCCCGAGCTGAAGGGCAAGCTCGACGGCATCGCGATCCGAGTCCCGACCGCCAACGTCTCGGTGGTCGACCTCACGGTGGAGCTCGGCAAGTCGGTCACGCCGGCCGTGGTCAACGACGCGTTCCGCGCCGCCGCCGCGGGCCCGCTCAAGGGCATCCTGGACGCCACCGACGAGGAGCTCGTGTCGGTGGACTTCAACGGCAATCCGCATTCCTCCATCGTGGATCTGCCCTCGACGGCGGTCGTGGACGGCAACCTGGTCAAGGTGCTCGCGTGGTACGACAACGAGTGGGGCTACTCCTCCCGGGTGCGCGACCTGATCCGCTACATGGCCCGGTCGCTGTAGCCTGGTCCGCGGCCGCGACGCCTCCTCCGTGGCGAAGCTCGTCGTCGATCAGCTCGATCTGTCCGGGAAGCGCGTCTTCCTGCGGGCCGACTTCAACGTGCCCCTGGAGGGCACGCGGGTGACCGACGACACGCGCATCACCGCGGTGCGGCCGACCATCGACTGCTGCCTCAAGGGAGGCGCCTCGCTGGTCCTGGCCTCCCACCTCGGGCGCCCCAAGGGCAAGCCCGATCCGAAGTACTCGCTCCGCCCGATCGCCGAGCGGATCGAGGCGCTGCTGGAGCGCCCGGTGGCCCTGCTCCCGGACTGCGTGGGGCCCGAGGTGGAGGAGCGCGCCCGCGCCCTCCGGCCGGGCGCGGTGGTGCTCCTCGAGAACCTGCGCTTTCACGCGGAGGAGGAGGCCAATGACGACGCCTTCGCGCGCGCGCTCGCCGGACTGGCGGATGTCTACGTCAACGACGCCTTCGCGGCGGCCCATCGCGCCCACGCCTCGACCGCGGGCATCGCCCGCCATCTCAAGCCGGCGGCCGCGGGCCTGCTCATGGCGCGCGAGCTGGCCGCGCTGGCGCGGATCTTCGAGCGGCCCGCGCGCCCGCTCTGGGCCGTGCTCGGCGGGGCCAAGGTGTCCGACAAGCTGGGCCTGGTCGATCACCTGCTCGACCGGGTGGACGGCCTCGCGATCGGCGGCGGCATGGCGTTCACGTTCCTCCAGGCGATGGGGCACGGTGTCGGGCGCTCGCTGCTCGAGCCCGACCGGGTGGACGCCGCGCGCGCCATCCTGGAGCGGGCGCGCACCCGCGGCATCCCCCTCCGGCTGCCGGTCGACGTGGTGGCCGCGCCGGGGCTGGACGCGGTCAGCGGCCTCCGCACCGTCGCCATCCGCGAGATCCCGGACGATCTCATGGGGCTCGACATCGGCGCGGCGACGGTCACCCAGTTCGCCACCGCGCTGAAGGGCGCCCGGACCATCATCTGGAACGGCCCCATGGGCGTCTTCGAGAAGGAGCCGTTCGCGGCGGGCACCCTCGGGGTGGGGCGGGCGGTCGCGGACTCCGGCGCGTTCTCGGTGATCGGCGGCGGGGACACGATCGCGGCGGTGCAGCAGGCGGGCGTCATGGACCGGATCGGCTACGTGTCCACCGCGGGCGGCGCGTTCCTCGAGTTCCTCGAGGGCCGGGTGCTGCCGGGGGTGGCGGCCCTCGACGAGGCGCCCTGATGCGCACTCCGCTCGTCGTCGGCAACTGGAAGATGCACGGCACGCAGGCCTTCGCCCGCGACCTCGCGCAATCCGTCCGCGACGGGCTCAAGCGCCCCCGCGGGGTGGAGGTGGTGGTGTGCCCGCCCTTCACCGTGCTGCCCGCGGTGGCCGAGGTGCTGAAGGGCGCCGCGATCGCGCTCGGGGCCCAGAACTGCCACTGGGAGGAGCAGGGCGCCTTCACCGGCGAGATCTCGCCCGCCATGCTCGCGGAGCTGGGCTGCCGCTGGGTCCTGCTCGGGCATTCCGAGCGGCGCCACGTCTTCCGGGAGACCGACGAGGAGATCAACCGCAAGGTGGGCGCGGCCCTGCGCCACGGGATGCGCCCGGTGCTGTGCGTCGGCGAGACGGAAGAGGAGCGGCGGCAGGGGCTCACCTTCACGGTGGTGGAGGGGCAGCTCCGCGCCGGCTGGGCCGGGCTCTCGCCCGACGATCGCGCGCGCTGCGTGCTCGCCTACGAGCCGGTCTGGGCCATCGGCACCGGGGTCAACGCCACCCCGAGCCAGGCTGCGGAGGTCCACGGCTACCTCCGCGGCCTCGTCTCCGAGGTCGCGTCCAAGGAGCTGGCGCAGTCGGTGCGCATTCTCTACGGGGGCAGCGTCAAGCCCGACAATGCCCAGGCCCTCACCGAGCAGCCGGACATCGACGGCGTGCTCGTGGGCGGCGCCAGCCTCCAGGCGCCCGGATTCATCACCATCGCCAAGAAGTCCGCCGCCCGCAGCGGCACTTCGAAGGAGTAAGGCCTCACCATGTTCATTCTCGTCGTCACCATCCATATCATCGTGAGCCTGGTGATCGTCGGGCTCGTGCTGCTCCAGGCCGGCAAGGGCGCCGACATCGGCTCCGCCTTCGGCGGCAGCGGCAGCCAGGCGGTGTTCGGCTCGATGGGCACGCCCACCGTGCTCGGCAAGGCCACCGCGGTGGTCGCGGTCGCCTTCATGGTCACGTCGTTCGCGCTCTCGATGATGTCGCATCATCGGGCGGTGAGCGTCATGCCCGCGTCGGGACCCGCGGCCCCCGCGCCCGCGATCCCGGCGCAGCCCGGCGCCCCGGCGGCCATTCCGGCGCCCGCCCCGCCCGCTTCGCAGAAGTAGCCGCCGGCCCCAATGCCGAGACGGCGCGCGCCCGGTCACTCCCGGCTGGCCTGGGCCGCCTGCGGCCTGCTCGTGGCGGCCTGCAACGGGCCGATCGAGAGCCGGTCAGACGAAGGGCCCGCGGTCGGCGGCGCGCCCGCCTACGGCGACACGTTCATCCAGGCGTCCATCGGCGACATCGGCGGCCTGATCCCGAGCCTCACCTCCGACCAGTCCTCGCACGAGGTCGGCGGGATGATCTACGACGGGCTGGTCAAGCTCGACCGAGACCTCAAAATGGTCCCGTCGATGGCGGAATCGTGGACCTACAGCCGCGACTGTCTCGAGCTGACCTTCAAGCTGCGGCGGGACGTGAAGTGGCACGACGGCCGGCCATTCACGGCCGACGACGTCCTCTTCACCTACCAGACCATGATCAACCCGAAGACCCCGGCGCCCTTCAAGGAGGGCTTCCTGCTCGTCAAGGACGTGCAGGCGCCCGACCCGTACACGGTGCGGGTGACCTACGACAAGCCCTACGCGCGGGCGGTCGAGACTTGGGGCACCTACATCCTGCCGAAGCACCTCCTGCAGTCGTTCGCGGAGGCGGGCACGCTGCGGGAGTCACCCCAGAACAGCCGGCCGATCGGCACCGGCCCCTACCGCTTCCAGGAATGGAAGCCGGGAGAGAAGGTGGTGCTGGTCGCCAACCCGGACTACTACGAGGGCCGGCCCTATCTGAGCCGCATCGTCTATCGCGTCATTCCGAGCCAGGCCACCATCTTTCTAGAGCTGAAGGCCAAAGGCGTCGACTACGTCAGCAGCCTCACCGGCATTCAGTACGCGCGGCAGACGGAGTACCCCGCCTTCCGGAAGGCGTACCACAAGTTCCGCTATCCGGGGAGCGGCTACACTTTCGTGGGCTTCAACCTCAAGGATCCCCGCTTCGCGGACCTGCGGGTTCGCCAGGCCTTCGCCCACGCGATCAACAAGCAGGAGCTCATCGACGGCGTTCGGCTGGGCCTGGCCCGCGAGGCCACCGGTCCCATCCGTCCCGGCACGTGGGCCTACACCGACGACGTGAAGCGGCTCCCCTACGACCCCGAGAAGGCGAAGGCCTTGCTGGCGGAGGCGGGCTGGAAGGACCGCGACGGTGACGGTCTCATCGAGGACCAGGACGGCAAGCCGTTCACCCTCACCATCCGGACCAACCAGGGCAACGACGAGCGGAAGAAGATCGCCGAGCTCATCCAGCAGCGCTTCAAGGAGATCGGTATCCAGGTCGACATCCAGCTCATCGAATGGGCCGCCTTCATCAAGGAGTTCGTCAAGCCGCGGCGATTCGAGGTGGTGGTGCTGGGCCTGGGCAGCGGCACCGACCCGGATCAGTTCGTGGTGTGGCACTCCTCGCAGCGGGGGCCGGACCAGATGAATCGCACCGGGTACGCCAACCCGGAAGTGGATCGCCTCCTGGAGCTCGGGCGCTCCTCCTGTGTCCAGGAGGAGCGTGTTCAGTACTATCACCGGATCCAGCAGATCCTCGCCGAGGACCTGCCCATGATCTTCCTGTACACCGCGGACGCGCTGCCGGTGGTCGCCGCGCGGGTCCGCGGCGTGAGCCCGGCCCCGGCCGGCATCCTCCACAACTTCACGGAGTGGTTCGTCCCGAAGCAACAGCAACGATATACCTCCGGCTAGATGGCGCTCTTCGCCCTCCGCCGGCTCCTCCTCGCGCTCCCGCTCCTGCTCGGCATCACCTTCGTCTCCTACGTGGTCATCAGCCTGGCCCCCGGCGGCCCCCTCGACTTCCTGACCCCGGAGGACCCGAACGCCTCGGTCGAGGTCAAGGAGCGCCTGATCCAGGAGTTCGGGCTGGACCAGCCCATCCACGTGCAGTACTGGCAGTGGCTCAAGCGCGCGGCGCGCCTCGACTTCGGCCGCTCCTTCCTGCCCGACGGCCGCCCGGTCCTCACCAAGATCGGCGAGCGGCTGCCCGTCACCCTGTTCCTCAACCTGATCGAGATGGCGATCATCGTCGGGCTCGCGGTCCCCATCGGGGTGCTGTCGGCCACCCGGCAATACTCGCTCTACGACAAGATCACCACGCTCTTCGTGTTCGTGGGCTTCGCGACCCCGGACTTCTGGCTGGCTCTCCTCCTGATGATCCTCTTCGGCGTGCAGCTCGGCTGGCTGCCCATCTCGGGCCTGCGCTCGCTGAACTGGGAATACCTGTCCTTCTGGCAGCAGCAGTGGGACTTCTTCTCGCACCTGGTCCTGCCGATCGTGGTGGCCACCTTCGGGGGGCTCGCCGGCTTCTCACGCTACATGCGACAGAGCATGCTCGAGGTGGTCCGCCAGGACTACGTGCAGACCGCGCGGGCCAAGGGGCTGTCGGAGCGGGTGGTGATCAGCAAGCACGCCCTGCGGAACGCGCTGCTGCCGGTGGTCACCATCCTGGCCCTGGCCTTGCCCGGGCTCATCGGCGGCAGCATCATCATCGAATCCATCTTCGCGATCCCGGGGATGGGCCAGCTCATGGTGCAGTCGGTCTTCTCCCGCGACTATCCGGTGGTGATGGGGAACCTCGTGATCGTGGCGACGCTCACCCTGGTGGCCAATCTTGTCGCCGACATCACCTACGGCCTCGTGGACCCACGCATCCGCTTCGGCGGGCGGCGACGTGGGCGCTGACGTGGCGGCCAAGGGCTCGCGGCGCGGAGAGGTGCGCCAGTTCTGGCGCACGTTCTCCCGCAACCAGCTCGCGGTGTGCGGCGGCGCGGTGGTGCTGGTGCTGGTGACCCTCGCGGTGCTGGCCCCGCTGCTCGCCCCGTGGGATCCCAACCGGCCGGACACCAAGAAGATCCTGAGCCCGCCGTCGAAGAGCCACTGGCTCGGCACCGATCCCCTCGGGCGCGACGTGCTCTCGCGCGTGCTCTACGGCTCGCGGATCTCGCTGGCGGTGGGCTTCGTCTCGGTGGGGATCGCGGCCGCGATCGGGGTGCTGCTCGGCGCAGCCGCCGGCTACCACGGCGGCACCGTGGACAACATCGTGATGCGGCTGGTGGACCTGATGCTGGTCTTTCCGCGCTTCTTCCTGCTCCTGGCCGTGCTCGCGTTTCTCAAGCCCTCGATCTGGACCATCATGACCGTGATCGGGCTGACCGGCTGGATGGGGGTGGCGCGGCTCGTGCGCGCGGAGTTCCTGACGCTGCGAGAGCGCGAGTTCGTGATCTGGTCGGAGGCGGTGGGGGCGGGGGCGCTGCGCATCATCTTCCGGCACATCCTGCCGAACGCCATCGCGCCCATCCTGGTCGCCATGACCCTGGGCATCCCCGCCGCCATCCTCACCGAGGCCGGGCTGTCGTTCCTGGGGTTGGGCGTCCAGCCGCCCTACGCCACGTGGGGCAATATCCTCAACGACGGGCGCGACTATATCGAGATCGCGTGGTGGATGACCCTCTACCCGGGCCTCGCCATCCTCATCACGGTGCTCTCCTACAACCTCATGGGGGAGGGCATCCGCGACGCGCTGGATCCGCGGCTGCGCCAGTCACGCGTGGGACGGATCCTGCGCCTCGGCCGTTAGCGAGCGGGGCCTCACGCGTCATTGACAGGGAAACCGGCCGACGGCATACTTTCTGCTTGCTGCGCCGAAGTGGCGGAATTGGCAGACGCGCACGTTTGAGGGGCGTGTGGGGCAACCCGTGGGGGTTCGAGTCCCCCCTTCGGCACCATTAGATAGATTCCCTGGCCGGTGATCAGCCGCGCGGGGATGCGGCTCGGCGGGCGCGCACCGCCGCCGCGAGCTCCTGCAGGACCGGCACCGTCATCTCCCAGCTCAAGCAGGCGTCGGTGATGCTC